>Ga0172380_10000076_pt1 | contig 209535 bp, 181 predicted proteins | sample Leawe162metaG_FD_119747 | JGI IMG/M metagenome (GOLD analysis project Ga0172380, IMG submission 119747) | Leachate microbial communities from a municipal landfill in Southern Ontario, Canada - Leachate well 162 metaG | ecosystem: Engineered > Solid waste > Landfill > Unclassified | place... | reverse complement strand
CTTTAGAATTTCTATGTATTCTAACTCGGAAATTGTACATTTTGCAAAATCAGTAAACTGTTTTTTTGTTAGATAAGTCTGTTTGGACATTTCTCTTATTAGATAATCATTCAGTTCCTGATTATTATGGCTGAACTTTGTTCTACATCTAGTAAGCGTGCCATTATACCAAAATTCTATTCTCTTGTGATCTTTGCTTTTGTGTTCTGATTCTACAAAGCCTTTGCTACAAAGAGCTTTGAACGTTTTCTTGCTATCTAATGCAGACATTTTATTTCTTTACAATCAAATTTAGATAATCTCGGATGTATCTAACATCATCTGAAAGTTTGTCAGTTGATAATGAGTTATAACGTGTATAGATATAATCGAACTCTTCAGCAAATGATTCCCTAGCTTCTTGTTCGGTTTTTCCAAATGCGAAAATTCCAATTTGTTTGTTTTCGAGGCCATAAGAATCATCCTCGTGTATTAAATCACAATATAGTGGGTGTTTAAATGAATATGTTTTATCTCCAAACAAAACAGATTCAATAGGTATTGATGGATATTTTAGTTGCTCGAAAAGTTCAATGACTTTAGGTTTGACCTTTCCACCTTTTATCTCAACTTTTGCCATTGCTGTTTTTGTAAGCGGGGCTTCCATTAAGATATCAAATTTATCAGGAGCAGGTAGAAGGGTATTATAAGAAGATTGTTTAGGTTTTACTAAGGGCTTTTTTATTGCAGAAGAGTTGAAGCCGAAAAGTGTTGTTGCATTTTTGTTATCTGCAATACCATCAATAATTGGTTTGAATATCTTATAACGCTCATTTGGAGAATACTTTGAAGATATTTTATCTAAGAATTTAATATCATTGAAATCAGCTTGCAAAATTTCATTTTTATATATTTCAAATGATTTCTTTTTCCAGTCTAATTGGTTTTTTATATTAGGAATATTATTAGATATAGTTTTAGTATTTGGTGTAAGTGCCATGCTGCAACTCTCAAACTTCAAGTCGACTAGCATAAGAGTATTTTCGTCAGACAAACCCTCAATGATTTTTTTTAGCTTTTTTCTGTCTTGTTGAGTGGTTAATTTTGAATACTCAGCTTCAATAAAACTATTGTATGATTCTGTTAAACTTTTGAGGACTTTAAGTATATCCTCAACGCTAACAGCCCCCCCATATTTTTCTTTGGATGTTAGTTTTACAAAAACAGCATTTTCCCTTAAGGATTCAAGAAAGTCTTTCATTTGAATAGTAAGTCAGTCTTCAAAAATACACAAATTTAATTTAAATTATGTGTTGAGACTAAATGTGTGCTCTTTGCCCAAGGTTGCCGTCCCCGCCAACCTCACCGTTACTTACTTTTCGAAAACCATTTCACCACATAATACACCGGCACACCACTCAATACAATATACAATCCCGGGTACGTAAAATCAGGTTTGTAAATAAGTAAGCTGATGCAAATAAACAGGGCAAGTAAAATGTATATTACGGGCACAACAGGGTAGCCCCATACTTTGTAAGGTCGTATGGCATCAGGTTGTTTTTTGCGCAGGATAAAAACGCCCAGTACGGTTAGGATATAAAACAGCAATACAGCAAACACCACGTAGTCGAGCAAATCACCATACGAGCCGGAGAGGGTGAGGGCACTGGTCCACACAGCCTGCATAATTAAAGCTGCCTTGGGCGAATGGTGTGCATTCAGTTTTTTGGCTTGCGGTAAAAACAGTCCGTCCAACGCCATGGCATAATACACACGCCCGCCTGAAAGTGTTAAACCGTTTATACATCCAAACGTAGAAATCATAATCAAAGCCGCCATCAGGTACATGCCTGTTTCGCCAAATACAGTTTGCAGCAAGAGCGTTCCTACCCGGTCGGATGGAGCCTGTTGAATGGCTTCAAAGGGCAAGGCTTTTAAATACACTAAATTGATAAAAAAGTACAGACTTAGCACCAGCAAAGTTCCGGCAATAAGCGACAAGGGAAGGTTGCGTTCAGGTTTATCAATTTCACTTCCGGTAAAGGTAACGTTGTTCCAGGCATCGGCTGAGAAAATGGAACCTACCAGCGCCACACTGAAAATACTCCAGAAACCAACCGATGAAAAATCAAGCGGCAGGCTCCAGTCGGGTTGTTGTGCGGTATGGGTGCTGATGTACCACACACCGGCAATAATCATAAAGGCTATGGCTCCTATTTTAGTTACCGTAAAAATATTTTGCACCAGTGCTCCGCTTTTCACACTTCTGAAATTTGAAAACGTAAGCATCCACACGATGATGATAGCAAGCACCTGTTGTGTTTGGATGTTCAAGCTGCCTATACTGAAGAGTACGTTGGTATCCGAGATGGCCGGGAAAAACACTCCGCTGAATTTAGCAAATGCCACACCTACGGCCGCGATGGTTCCGGTTTGAATAACGGTGAACAAGGTCCAGCCATAGAGAAAGCCAAAGAGTTTGCCGTAAGCTTCGCGCAGGTACACATATTGTCCGCCAGCTTTAGGCATCATGGCCGCCAGCTCACCGTAACTTAACGCAGCAAAAACAGTAAGCAGAGCAGTTACTCCCCAAGCCAGTAAAAGCAGCAGGGGAGAATTCAATTCGCGCGACATGGCTGCGGGCACAATAAAAATTCCGGAGCCAATCATGGAACCCATAATCAGCATCACGCAATCAGTAAACGAAAGGCGTTTGGTTTGCATGAGACGAATATAAGGAATGTGTGGAGGAGTTAAAATTACTTCTATTTCACAGCTTAAACCTTCTCATTGTTAATCAGTGGAAGAATGACGCTTTTCTTAATTTTGAATGTTTAATTCTTAATTTTTAATGAAAAGCTTTTTGAGTGTTTATGTGTTTATGGGGAGGCAATCACCTGTCTAAATTAATATGTGTAAATCTGTGCAATCAGTGGCAAGAAAGAATTTTGAATGTTAAATTCTCAATTTTTAATGAAACATCTTTCGCTAAATGTGATTTAATCTGCGTGAATCTGCGCAATTAGCGGCAAGAAATGCTTCGCTTAATGTTGAATTCTTAATTCTTAATGAAGAACTTTTTTTGAGTGTTTAAGTGTGTAAGTGTTTGGGTGTTTATGTGGGGAGGCAATCACCTGTCTAAATTAATATGTGTAAATCTGCGCAATCAGTGGCAAGAAAAATTCTCATTTAATCAGTGCAATCAGTGTCATTCTTTTGCGAAAGTCTGAGCAAAAAACGCACTCAATGAACGCTATAAGAAGCTACAACTCTTTTTGCAGAATGGCACTCACTTCAGCGGCTTTGGTCCACACCATAAAGTGCGAACCGTTTTTAATTTCGTAATCGGCTTTTACTTTTTCAAAAGGCATAATTTTATCTGCTGTGCCGTGTATATGAATAAGGGGCGCAGGTACTTGTTCATTTTGCCAGTTCACAATTTTGTCAATGGACCAGTTTAGGTAATCAGGGTTAAGGTTGGTGAGTAAAGAGTTCACCATTTCTTTTACCCGGGGATGTTTTTGTACCCCGAAGAAATAATGCACTAGTTGGTTAGGTTTACTGAAAGATGCGGTAGGAAGTAGTTTGTGCAAACCTGCAGCAGCACTCAGTTTAAAAATGAACGGTTTTTCACTGGTGTTTTTAATACTTGAAATCAGTATGATTTTTTTGCAGGGAATTTGTTTGGCAATTTCAATGCTCACAATGCCGCCAAAGGATAATCCGACTAACGTAGGATAAGGTTCGGTAATTTCTTCGCGCATACGTGTGGCATAGGCTTCCAGTGTTTCATGGTGAAAAGGAATTTTCCAGGCAATGTGGTGTTGCTCTACACCCGGTAGTTCCAGCTTGGAAAAGGCCCGTTCATCGGCTCCCAGTCCGCTGATGAAATACACTTTTTTCATGTGGCGAAGATAAGCGGAGTATATTACCTTTTTGTAAATGTTGCGGTACGCACAGCTTATTTGTATGTTCGTGCACATGAATATTCATCACCTTTCCGTGAGCAAAACAGCCAGATACGTATCGTTGGGAGAACTTAACCAACACACAACTGAAGTATGGATAGTACTGCACGGTTATGCTCAACTGGCTACAGATTTTATTCAGGAGTTTAAAGCCTTAGATAACGGCAGCAGGTACATTGTAGCACCCGAAGGACTCAACCGTTTTTACGCGAAAGGTTTCGGGGGTAAACCGGCAGCTACCTGGATGACGAGTGAAGACCGTGAGAAAGAGATTCCGGATTACATCAATTACCTTGATACACTTTACGAGCACCTTGGTTTGGGAAATCTAAAAGCAAAAGTAGTTGTACTGGGTTTTTCGCAAGGGGTGGCTACCGCATCGCGCTGGTTAAATGCCACGGTACATGCGGTTAATCACTGGGTTATTTGCAGCGGAGAAATTGGGCTCGAGTTTCAGCAAGAACCTACGACCCAACTTATAGGTATTCCTAAAACCTATATCACCGGAGATATTGACCCCTTTATTGATGCTGAAAAACATACGCGATACAAAGAGTTAATGGATAAGATGGGGGCGGAGACACTTGTTTTTACCGGTGGCCACCATATTCATGCAGAGAGTTTGTCGAAGGTTCAATTGGCCTGATTTCCAACGCATTTTTGATAATTATTTAATACAAAACAGCTATTATTTCTCAGCTGTGCAGGTTACATTTGCTTACTATATACATTTATGATCAAAAATATACTTGCGACAGCGTTGTGCCTGTTCTCCATTTTGTTGAATGCACAAACCACACTCCCCACTTATTGGAATTTTTCAACCCCCGGTATAAGCACTCCGCCCAACGGATGGAGTTATAACCTTACCATTGGAGGAACAAATTTAACCTATTCAGGCGCTTCCAATTCCGTTGGCGGAGACAATGTTTCATGCAGATTAGATGCTACCGGAGAGTATTTAACCATTTGGTTTGCTGATAAACCAGGCCCGGTAAGTTATTGGATAAAAGGAACAGGTATTTCACCCGCACCTGCATTTACAGGCACGTTTAAAGTACAGGAATCTGTTGATGGAAATAACTGGACAGATGTGAACGCTTTTACTACACTTACTAACACCATGACCCGGTATTTACACAGCCTGCAAGTGGCATCCAGGTATGTTCGCTTCTATTATGCCGATAAACAATCGGGTAGTAATGTAGCATTGGATAGTGTGGTTATTCAAGCTGCACCCGCGCCACCCACAGCTACCATGAACCTGAAACAAGGAGTTACTTCAGTTGTCAATAACTCGCAACATGTGGTAGGTACGTCAACTTCTACAGTGTTTACCATAGAAAACAAAGGTACTGTTGATACCTTATTCATTACAGGCCATACAGTAACTGGTGCACAAGCTTCAGATTACACCGTGAATAATATGCCGGCTAAAGTGGCACCTAACAGCTCAGCTAATTTCACCCTCAATTTTACAGCCGGAAGTAACGGCACTCGTTTAGCTAAACTTAATATAAGCAACAGCGATATTGACAAATCAACGTATGTGGTAAATCTTTATGGTATTGGCGGGCAATATGCCTCAGAGCCGGTTAACACCATCAGCAACGTAAGTTTCAGTGATATTCGCCCGTATGCGTTTCGTATTAATTTCAGCAAAACATCAGCAGAAAATTATCTGGTACTATGCAAACAAGGTTATGCAGTAACCGAAACTCCGGTTGACGGCAGCACTTACAAAAAAGGCGATTACATAGGAGCAGCTCAGGTAGCGTATATCGGCAATGATTCCACCGTATTGCCTACCTATATTTTTGCAGGTACCGCGTATCATTTTGCCGTAATTCCATTTAATGGGCCTGCAGGTTTTGAGAACTATAAAACGGATGTAGTTAAATCGGGCACATTGCGTACACCTGAAGGTGGAGTGCCGAATTATTATACTACTGTTAGTTCTTCATCCAATGATTTTGTAACTAAACTTTCGCAATTAACCAATCCGCACGATACCGTTTATTATAGTCAATACATTGCCCGTATGGTAAACGATTACCTTACCCGCGATACTACAGGTGGTAAAAAAGTAGTCAACTGTGTGTACACCAATTTACCTTATGTGTATGATGAACCATTTTTGTGGTGGACGGGTAACAATAGTGGAATACTAACACGTGAACATACCTATGCTCAAAGCTGGATGCCCAGCAACCAAGGTGGCTCATGGCCCAATGACCAGGCTACAGGTAAAGAATTGCCCGAGTACAATGATTTGCATAACCTTTTTCCGGCTGAACAAGCACTGGCCAATGGCAAACGTTCCAATTATCCCTTTGGAGAAATAGTAGGTGCACCAACGTACGTATCCCCAACAGGTATGGGTAAGTTGGGTAAAGATGCCGGTAACAACACCGTATACGAGCCGGCCGATTTTCAGAAAGGCGAAGTTGCCCGTGCTTTATTTTACATGGTTACTGCATACAACGGTATAAACGGAAAAGTATGGACATTGCCTTCAGGACAAAATCAGGATGTGTTAAAGAAGTGGCATTTTCAAGATTTACCTGATGCATTTGAACGTGCCCGCCATGAGTTAATCTATGATTTACAGGGTAACCGTAATCCGTTTATTGATAGTCCCAATTTTGCTTGTCGCATTAACTTCAGCAACATGAGTTGGGTGGCAACACCTGATATAAATTGCGGAGTGAGCCAGTTGAAAGTGGTAAGACCCGATAGCAATATAGTAATAGTAGCTAATGACATTCCGGGCACCATCATCGGGTGGCAGGGATTAAAATGCGATTCTATCAGAATAGACTATTTAATTAATGACACGGCTATCTATACTTTAACCAACAGCACCTCAGCAAAGGTTGTTCCTGCAACTTATTTTTGGGCATTTGCTACATCCTTCCCAACAGACAGTGTTCGCATCAAAATTAGTGACATAACCAATCCTGCGGTATTCGCCTTATCAAAGAAATTCAAATTTCAATTAGAGAATGTAGGTGCTGAAGAAATCAAACCGGCCGATGGAATTCGTGTTTACCCAAATCCCGTTAGCGGGAATGAGTTTTACCTCACTTTACCGGAGGGCTCAGGAGTTGTTTCGGTAAAAATGTTCAACACTATCGGACAGCAGGTGCAGGTTGATGCTGTAACAAATGGCTCAAAAGTTACATTGAAAAAGGATGATAAATTGAAGGGAATGTTTCTCGTAACTGTTCAAACAGATAACAGGCAGTATTTTGCAAGAATATTTTGTCAATAAGGCCAAATTTAGTACAATTGTATAAACATAAATCTAATCACTCATGCAATTTCAAGTAATATATTATGGTCTGGCAGCCTTTTTTTATTTAATTTATTATACATTAATATATCCTAGCGCTAAAAAGAATGTAGGAAAAACAAGTGATGTAGCATTTACCAGTACCTATGATGAGTATAGGGGTAAAATTGGTTACGTGAGTGAAGATGACCTGGAAAACGGCATTAAACTGAGAAGTAAATACGATAAAGACACGCGCTATGTGGCAGCTTTTGCACACACCAGTTTTGATTTTCTTTATCAGCCGGATTTGCTGAAGGAAGGACGACCTGTAGGAGTTAAAGAAAGTAGCATAGAAAAAATAATCTCTTTAAAAGACAATGTGCTTTTTAACAAAACAGAGTTCTTTAACGACCAGATAGATTTCACCGGCTTCTCAGTTAAGTATGGTAACACTGATTTTGCTCAATACACTACAGTGCCACATGTGGTTTCCAATTATCAGGATAACGGCATATTCTATTCTGATGCTAAAACAGCCTATTTTAAACAAACTTTGCATACCCCAGGAGCTACAATAAGGGTAAAATGTAACAAGGTATATAAAGATGCTAAGTACTTTGCCTCAGTTTATTTTCATGAAGGACACCCTCAGGAAGAAAAGGTAGTAACATTCAACATTCCGGAATGGTTGGAGGTGGAAATTCTGGAACGCAATTTTGAAGGCTTCCAAATAGCCAAAACAAATACTAAGTTTAACATTGATGCATCAAGTGAGGATGCAGATGAAGAAAGTAGTGACGAAGACAAGCCTAAGAAAAAGCCGGTTAAAAAGCCTAAAGACACGAATAAATACATTACATATACTATAAAAAACCTGAAAGCAGGAGAAGAAGAAGGCTTATTTCCCGGCCCTAGCAGGAATATTCCGCATTTGGTTGTGTTGTGTAAAAAATACGATAAGGTAAAAGCCAAAAAAGAGGCTGATCTGAAAGCCAAAGAGGAGGCAAAAGAAGCTGCTAAAAATAATAAAGGTAAAAAACAACAGGCTAAAGCGAAACCAGCTGCCAAAGACAAATCGAAAAAGGATAAAACTAAATCGGCAGATAATAAGCCCAAAACAGAGTTGGTAGCAAACGTAGCTGATTTATATGCTTGGTATGCCGAGATTGTTGCCATGTCGGATAACGATACCTCTGTGGTAGCTCCCAAAGCGAAGCAATTGGTAGAGGGCTTAAGCACCGATGAGGAAAAGATGAAGGCTATTTTTTATTGGGTACAGGATAACATCAGGTATGTTGCTTTTGAAGACGGTTTAGCTGCTTTCAAACCCGATGCCTGTCAGAATGTATTCAACAACCGATACGGTGATTGTAAAGGGATGGCCAACCTGCTCAAAAATATGCTGAAGAGTGTTGGTTATGATGCACGCCTTACCTGGATTGGTACCAAAAGAATTGCTTATGATTACAATATTCCGTCTGTAGCTGTAGATAATCACATGATATGTACGGTCTTTTTAAACGGTAAAAAATATTTTCTGGATGGGACTGAAAGTTTTATCGGCTTAGATGATTATGCACACCGTATTCAAGGTCGTCCCGTTATGATTGAAAATGGTAAAGAGTTCTTAATTGACACCATTCCCGATTTACCCGTTGACAGAAATATGCATGCACGCACAGGTACTTTTAGTGTGCAATCGGATATGCTTTCAGGGAAACTGAGAGAAAAGATAAGTGGAGAAAATAAAACAAAATTATTGCGTATCAATAGTTCAACAGCGAAGGCAGATAGGGAAAAAATGCTGCTGGCGTATTTGAATGACGATGAATCAGGTATTGAGGTGAACAACATTACCACCAGCGATCTTTCGAACAGAGAAATTGATGCAGAGCTTAATTATGAAATTAAATATACCAATGCAGTTTTTTCTGACGGGAATAAAATTTACTTTCAGCCGGATAATGTGAGGGAATTTGGTGGTCACACCATTGATACTCCAAGAGTGTCAGATGTAGCTTACAACCACAAGTTGAATTATGTGCATGATTACACATTTAGCCTCCCCGTAGGTTATAGGGTTAAATATATACCCAAAGCGATTACTATAGACAACGAGGAGTTCAACTTCTCTATAAGCTGTGTAGATAATGGCAACTCAGTTCGCTACACAAAATCATTGAAAATTAAAACAGGCTATATCAGCAAGAAAAATTTCGATGTGTGGAACAAACTCATCAGAGAGTTGAATGAAATGTACAAAGAACACATCATTATTGAGAAGTAAGCCTAAACTATAACCTGAATAACATGAAAAATTTCAGTAAACACATTTATATAATTCTTGTAGTTTTAGTATGCACTTTAACTGCGGTTGATAATGGCTTTGCGCAAACAAAACCAAAAGATGCCAAGTCGAAGGACACCAAAAAGGAAACGGAAAGTGAATACGAGAAGAAAAAAGACTTTTCAAAGTTACGGGCTGAGCAGAAACTGGATAAGGAAGAAATGTTCACCAAGAACGACATTCCGGAAGCATGGCAGGGCGAGTCAGTAATAATGCTGGCATTTAAAATGAAAGTAAAGGCCGATTTTGAAGGATCCTTCCCGGTTCAGACTCATTACATTCACACACGGTTTAAGCTTAACGATATGGCTGCTGTTGAGGCCTTTTCTGATTATGATTTTGATGACGGAGATTTGGTAGAAATAAAAGTAGTGAAAGCAGACGGAAAAATTAAAAAAGTGAATCTTGATGATGCAGTTACTGAAGGAGCAGAATTGAAAATAAAAAAGCTTAATATTTCATTGACCGATAAAAAGAAAAAGATTGCCATAAAAGACTTGGAAGTAGGGGACGTTGTTGATTATTCGTCATTATTCCGAACTACTTACGTTAGTTCATCCAATAATATTTTCCTGAAATCTTCTTTTCCAAAGGTGGCGTACAAGTATGAATTTCATATTAACAGTAAGTGTTATGCATTTGCTTTTAAAAATTTTAATGGTTGTCCTGAATATGCACAATCACAAGATAAAGGATACAACGTGTTTACTGTTGAAACCTCGTTGATTGAAAAGGAGAAAGAAGAAATGCTTTCCAAAGATATATTCAGTGAACCTTACTTTAAATTTCATTTGATGTATACTAAAAAAGATAACAAAGTTCCTTTTTATCCTTTTTACATATCACGTAAAGAAACCAAGACCTCTGTTACGGAAGATGATCTCAAATATTATGTTAATAATTTGGCCAAAGAAACCGGTGGATATGGTTATCAGTTGGCTAGGTATAATAAGAAAATAAAGGCAGACAAGAAAACTAAATATGACAGGAGTTACTTTGAGAACTACTATTATTTTCTTCGGGAGGATTTTTATCTGGGTGAACTTGCGTTCAAAAATGAGTACAGTGAAAGATATTTATTGATTCCGGATTTTATTAAACTGGCAAAATCAAAAAAGATACCATACGAGATTATTCTTGCAGTGCCTAAGAACATAGGTACTTTTGAGAATATACTGTTTGTATATGAAATGTATAGAGGTTTAAAGATTAGTTTTCCCGGAGAAGACCCCCTTTATGTATTCGATTTAGGCCCCTTTAGTCATATTAACGAATACCACCATACATTAGAAGGCACTGAGATGTACGTTTTCAAAAATCCTGAATCACTGAAAAAAATTCAGATGAGTAAGGAAACAATTCCGGTTTCTACGGCTGATAAAAATACCTATAATCTACAGATAACAGCTTCACTTAATAATTTATACGATACCCTCTCTGTTACACAAAAATCAACCATTAGCGGGTATTTTAAGAACGGCACAAATACTACAAAGGGCCTAAATTATTTTAACTACTATGTTAACTACAAGGAAAAGCTAATTGAAGAAGAAAAGATCACCGAAAAAAAACCGTTATACTTCTTCCCGTATCAGGGTGTTTACCAAGACCCTAAACTAAAGCTGATAGAGAACGAAGAGGAGCGTATTGAAAAAGAATACAAAGAAAGGCAAGAGGAAATTGTTAAGGAGCGCATGAAGTCTGCTGCAGAGGAAGAGTTTCAGGTGCATGATTATGAAAGCTTCAAATTGCTTAATGACGGAAGAGCCGCAGATAAAAAAGATATTGAGTGGGAAGAGCAGTTTAAAATTGGAGGAATACTTGACAAAGCAGATGCGAGTTATGTATTGCATATAGGGCAAATTTTCGGTAGTCTGGCAGATATCAGCAGCTCGCTTGATCGTAAGGACAGAGCTAAACCCTTTTACATTGATTTCAACAGAACGTATTCTATTTCACTTAAACTCACTTTACCCTCAGGAGTAAAAGTAAGCGGCCTTTCTGCTGTAAACAAGAAAGTAGATAACAGTGTTGGTGTCTTTATAGTTGAAGCGCAACAAAACGGTAATGTTATTGAAGTAAAGATGTCTAAAACGTACAAAGCATTTAAACATGAAGCGGAAGAGTGGGAGCAGTACATAGAGTTTTCTGATGCCGGTGCTGATTTTATCAATAAGAAAATCATTCTGAGCCGGTAGATTAGGTACATTCACAAAAAAGGCTGAGTCAGATTTCTGGTTCAGCCTTTTTTGTGAATACCATTTGAAGTTTTTATTTTTTGGCTACTACAAAAATGTCCCAGGTAAAATCTATACGTTCAGTAGTGAGGTAAAAATCGCTAGTTTTAATCTCCAAAGTGGAATCGTTCTGTTCTTTAAGGTCTTTACGCATTAAAGTAGTGAGCATGTTGTAAGGTTTTATTAACCAAGAGGCCGGAATTACCTTGTGAATACCTAAAGGATCCAGGCGCAATATTTTTTTAGCCCATTTGGCATTTTCTTCATAGTACGTGTTGACTTTTTCATTCCCCTGCAGTCCTTTTAATTCAAATGAATTGAATACAGATGATATTTCCTTATTCATCTCTTCGAAGGTGTATTCATGCACATGGAAAGGATTACGTGCAATGCTCATTTTAATGTTGGGAGTGGAGCAAAGAAATACGCCACCAGGTTTCAGTACGCGGTAAACGTCTTTAATAAAACCTATGCGGTCATGAATATGCTCAATAAATTGAAAGGCTGTAACCACATCCATACTTTCTGTTTCCAAAGGAATAGGAGGTACACTGCCCGATTTAAACGAAAGATTTTTTTTGCCTGCATGCTTTTGCCTGGCCTCTGCTATTGTAGCCTCACTGTAGTCAACACCAACAGTGGCCTGTGTGAAGTCGGCCAGATATTGAGTCCCATATCCGTCAGCACAACCAATATCGGCAGTTATTTTATCCTTAACATAATCTCGGGCAAATTCATAAGCAAAAAAGCACCGTTGTACGGTTACGTTGTTGGCATCTTCAAATGAAGGGCGTTCTCTGTCAAACATGCGTGTGTATAAAAATAATTGCCTGCAAAAGTAAACTTTTGCAGGCAATTACGAACATTTAGTGTGACAGATAGAACTATTCTGCTTTGAGTAGTTTACTGCTTAGAATGTTGCCGTTTCCCTTGTCAATAACTACGTAATACAAACCGGGAGCCCAATACTGCACATCAACAGTTACTTCCTGTTTAAGTGATGGGTTTTTAACGGTATAGGTGAACATCTCCATGTTATTGTTCATGTTAATAATGGACACCTTAGCGCGGGTAAGTTCAGTATTGTCAAATCTGATTGTAGTGAATGACTTACAAGGGTTTGGTGATATAGTAAAATCTTTAGTGAGCAAGGTTGAATTTCCGATAGTACCACCGTTATCCCCCGGAGGGTTTTGGCTGTTGGTCGGAGGCTCAGGGTTGTCGGGTGGTGTAGGAGGCGCGCTACCGTATGAAACGTAACTGCTGAATTTCCCTGTTGCAGGATTAAATACCTTGTAATTGCCGGGGGGGAGGTTCCCAAAAGCAAAGTGGCCATACTTATCACTGTATGTATAGGCAATGGGGTTTCCCTTCTCATCGTAAATCACCAGAAGATCATCTTCATGAAGTGAGTTGCCATCCACCATGTTGTTTCCTCCGGGGTTACCTTTAAGTGGAATCAGGTCAATAACAACACGGTCGCTGTTTTTTACAATCGCATCCTTGCCGATAGTATATCTCGATGCATAATTCCAAGCAAGTGTTTGTCCGTAGAAAGTAGGAAGATAATTGGCATAGTGCTTTGATTTTGCATCCAGAACAGCTCGTAAGATATAATACCCGTCAGGTTTGTCTTTGAATGTAAAGTTTCCTGTTTCATCAGTTTTTACTGAATCAATAAGAAAAGGAGTCATGAGTGTAGAGTCATAACGGATAAGGTATACCCAACCTTTATCAGGAATACCATTATGTAAATTAACTTCACCTGCAATGTTACGGGTTACCGGCAGGTTCTCGATGTATAAGTCGGTACAGTAACTGTCGTATTTTCCTTTATTGTCAATTACAGTAAGGCAGGTGTGGTAAATACCGTTTTGAGTGTATTGATGAGAGGCATCAGCCCCGTCTTCACTTTTTCCGTCACCAAAGTACCAGGTATAAGTTGATTTTTCATCAGCTTCTGACTCATTATTGAATTTAACTTCTCCTTTGGCATTGGTTTTAAAGGTGAAATAGGCCCTGAGGTTGTTAGATAAGTGAGTCGGGCTTGGTTGCGGTGTTTTTGAGTTGGCTTTAGATGTGTTTGTAGTGTTGTTTTTTGTAACTGACGGAGTTGATTTATGGTTGTTGTGTGTATTGAGATTTGATTTATCGGTTTTAGCTGAAGTGTAATTCTGATTAGTCAACCACAGCATACCCGGAGTTGAAGCGGAGGGATTGATATCGGAGAAATCAGGATTTTGCCGGAAATCAGGCCATGCTGTAGCTTGATTAGTTAACCATGAACCATTATTTCCTGTTTTTTCGGAGTTAACAGAAGAATGTATCACAGTCAGGTGATTGTTTTGGCCGGAATTTCCTTGTGCGGAAAATACCGTTTTAAAGAGCATATAAGCAGAAATAGCAAGTAAAACCACTGCCCCTGCAATAAGGAGGATGCGTTTTACTTTAAGATTGCGCTGTTCACGTTCACGGGCGAACATCACCGACTCGAAAAATCCGGGAGCGGGTTCCTCCGAATACCCCCCCAGTTTATCGAGCACTATCTTGTCAATTTCGTCTACGTTATTCATGGTAGTTAGTTACTTTTCACTTTTCTTAATCAGGTCTATTAAATATTTTCTTGCACGGGCAAGTTGCGACTTGGATGTACCTTCATTAATACCCAGCATATCACCAATTTCTTTGTGCTGGTAACCTTCCAATGCGTACAGGTTAAATACCATACGATATCCATCAGGTAGTTGCTGAACTAATGTAAGCAGTTCTTTGGCAGACAAGGCAGAAAAAGCATCAGCAGTCTGGGTTTCCCATTCGGCTGCTTCCAAATCAGTATTTTTATCGTACTTTAGGTTTTTGCGGTAATGCAGCAAGGCCGTATTAATCATAATACGTTTTACCCATCCTTCCAATGAGCCCTCTGCTTTGAAATTTTTCAGATTATTATACACCTTGATGAACCCTTCTTGCAATATATCTTCAGCATCTTCCCTGTTTTTTGAATAGCGAAGGCAAATGGCAAACATCTTACTTGCATACTGCTTATAAAACTCCTGTTGGGCCATACGGTCTTCCAACAGGCATTTTTTAATCAGATTAAGATCATTTGTACTTACGTGGCTATTCACTCAGTTTGAATTAATAGATACATGAAAAGGGAGAACAGTTGTATTTCACTATAAAATTAATAATTTTTTTATTTAAAAACGAATTTTGTGCAAAAAGAAATAATTTTATGACCTCTTAAAGGCTTTTCAAAAAATATGAATGCGGTAAAAATGCTGGCTTTTTTAGCCGAACTCAAAAGACATAATACCAAAGAATGGTTTGATGCACACCGGGAAGATTATGCACTCATTCGCAAGGAGTTAATTGACTATTCTGCGCGTATAATTCAAGGCATTGGCAAATTTGATCAGGAAATTCTGTCGCTCGAGCCATCGAAATGCATTTTCCGGATTAATCGGGATGTGAGATTTTCTTCCAACAAGGATCCTTATAAAACAAACATGGGAGCCTATTTTAACAAAAACGGAAAGAAGGCCTTTACGGCAGGTTATTATTTGCACATTGAACCCGGGGCCAGTTTTTTGGCCGGAGGTATGTATGCACCTCCATCAGAAGTATTAGCCAAAGTGAGACAAGAGATTGACTATAATTTTAAGGACTTTCACAAGATTGTCACCTCCAGTGTTTTTAAGGATGCTTTTGGTACATTGGAGGGGGAGAAATTGTCTCGTCCCCCTAAAGGTTATACTTCAGATAATGAAGCTTGTGAATACCTGAAACATAAGAGCTTTTTAATGGTTAAAAAACTCAATGACAGTGACTTTCGGAAATCCGATTTGGATAAAAACATTTTGCACTACTTCAAACGTATGCATCCTCTCATTAAATTTTTGAACAATGCCGTGGTTTGATACTTTGTTTTTTTATTTAATGGGGCTATCTTAGCCCTTTCATTTCAGGGTTTAAATCTTACGTATTTGAAGAAAAGTATACTACACAGCATTACTGTACTGGCGTTCTCCTTGGTTTCATTTCTTGGCCTCGCACAGCCATGTGATATATCAACCCCGTCTTACAATGTTAATTTATCCTCAAATCCCGATAGTGTTTGGATTAGCCCGCCTACCCAAAGAGATGGGCTTTGTTGCGCAGCAGCAGGTGCAGATAAATGTGTTGAGTTTAATGTAACACTTAATGCCCAGGCCAACGGTATTCAGATTGATTTAATTTCAGGTGCATTACCAGGTGGGGCATTATTCTACCAAATCGCCTGCGGAACATCTTACCAGGTGGGAGTTCCTGCCTGTTTGACGGGTCCGGGACCACATCGAATAACATTTTGCAAACCAGGTAATAACATTAATGAATACCGTATCCGTTCTATTCCAAAGGCCGACTTGAGCGGGCGGCTGTTGGTTACTCAAGCCTGTAGCGGTCAGTTGGTAGTTAAAGGACTTGATGAGGGAACTATTGTGTGGAGTTCAGTTCCGGCCAGTGCAACATTTAATTCATTTCTAAGTTGCCCTACAGGTTGTGATACAGTTAATGTAGTACCATCAGGGACTTACCCCGACACAATTCAATACCGGGTATTCGGAGCCGTATTAGGTGCCTGTGGAGCGGCCACTTTTGCCGACACTGTTACCATGAGGTTTGTAACAAATACTTCAGTTAGTATAAGTCCGAAACCAGCTACCGTTTGTTTCGGAGGAAGCAATACTACTATTACCGCTAACCCTTCAGGTGGTTTTCCACCGTACCGGTATACTTGGGACAATGGAGATACTAACCGGGTAAGGTCGGTGGGCGTGGGTACATACATTGTATCCATGACAGATTCTACCAATTGTTCTGTAGTAAGAGATACCATTGTGGTGACGGCCTTTTCTTCTTCTATAGATGCCAATGCAGGGCCGGATACTACCATTTGTACCCGAAGAAATTATGTTTATTTACACGGAACTGTTCAGGCAGCATCCGGGGGTAGATGGATTGGAGGAAACGGGACTTTTGTGCCCGATGATTCATTGCTTAACACGGTGTATTATCCCACCGCAGCTGAAACTTCAGCAGGCTCAGTAACGCTTAAGCTTATCACTACCGGAAACGGCTCATGCCCTGCCGATACAGATAATGTGGTGGTGAGCATAAGACCCTCACCTTACCCAAGTTTTACAGGACAGGATACCGTATGTCAATCTAAAATACACTCCTATACTTTTGTTTCTGACGTTACAGATTCTACCATATTTGTGGGCGTGCAAGGTGGTTATATCGTAAATGCTCCGTTTTATAATCACGATAACCAGATACAAATTACCACAGGAGCTGTTGGTATTATCTGGTATGATACGGTATACGGCAATGCAAGGCTGGGAATAAGAAGGATTAATAAAGCAACAGGCTGTGACTCGACTGTTTATTTCCCCATTAAAGTATATCCGGCTGCTTTAGCCCCCTCAATACAGGGTAATGATACCGTATGCGTGTGGGCCAATACCACATATCAAATTAGCAGCAATGCAGGTAGTTCATATTTTTGGTTAGTGAATGGTGGGTATGTTACCGGTTCACTTACTGATACAGTCGTTAATGTAGTATGGACATCCACAGGTACAGGCACTATTGCAGTACAGGAGACAAATATTAACGGGTGTGATTCTATAGTATCTATGAATGTGCATGTATTGGCCAATCCCTCGCCCGTAATTTCTGGTCCTGTAACAGTATGCCATAATAAGCGTTACAGTTACACTACTGGCAGCATAGCTGGGGGCACCTATAATTGGACTGCAGTTGGCGGAACTATTGAGGGCCCTAATTCAGACACTGCCGTACGAATTTTATGGGATGAGCCCGGTTCAGGCATTGTCTTTCTTACAGTAGTTAATTCCAGTGGATGTGATACTTCCATTACTAAAACAATAGTGATTGAGCCTACTCCAATACCAGCTGTATCAGGCCCGCTTACGGTTTGTGAAAGAAAAATTGTAGGTTACAGAATAACTCCGGTTGCCGATGTTTCTTACCAATGGCAAGTGACAGGTGGAACAATTCAAGGCTCAGCTACAGATACTGTCTTGAATGTTTTATGGGGCAGCACAGGAACAGGTTCACTAAAAATAACACTACTGAATACACTTACGGGTTGTGATTCAACAAGAACATTTACAATAACCAAGAATCCTACACCGGTGCCGGTAATATCCGGCTCCAATGAAGGTTGTGAAAAGAAAGTTTCCCTATACTCTGTTACCAATGCAACAGGCAATACTTATTTGTGGACCGTTACAGGCGGAACAATTCAAGGTTCAGCAACAGATACCGGTGTTGCCGTAAGATGGACCAGTGCGGGTACAGGCACGCTCACCGTAAAGAGAACAAACAGTTCAGGCTGTGATTCAACAGTAAGCAGAACCATCACCATACGGCCAACACCCGTCCCTGTTATTACAGGTCCCGGTACAGTGTGTGCATATAAAATTTATAATTACTCGGTTAACGGTGCCACAGGCAACTCCTACCAATGGTCAATCGCGGGCGGAACAATTTTAAATTCAGTACTTGATTCAGTTGTACAGGTTAAGTGGGATACAGCTTCCAGCGGTACGATTACTGTGAAACGAACCAACAACTTTGGGTGTGATTCCACAGTGAGCAGAACCATTGTTATAAACCCCTATACCATACCGGAGATCAACGGGCTTGATTCTGTTTGTGAGCGTAAAAGATACTCGTATGCTGCTACAGCTCACACCGGAAGTGTATATAAATGGAATATTACAGGCGGAAATATTGAGGGGTCTGATTCTTCTGTTACGGTTAATGTACTATGGACTACTGCGGGTACAGGTGCAATCGGGGTTAAAGAAACCAATAGCTTTGGTTGCGACACCAACATTACTTACTTTGTTCAGGTACATCCCACACCTGCCCCTGCTATCAACGGGCAATTTACTGTATGCGAATTTAAGCGCACTTCTTTTTCAGTAAATGCTCAAATAGGAACTACTTACCAGTGGCTGGTAACAGGAGGCACACTGGAGTCATCAGATACTGCAACCAGTATTTCAGTATTATGGGGTCCGCAGGGAACAGGCAGTATTGTTTTGAACCAGATTAATGCATTCGGATGCGACTCATCCATTCAAAGGTCAGTTACCATCCGCAAAACACCTGCACCGGTAATAACAGGTGATACGGTGGTATGCGCAAATAAATTCTCTACTTATTCTCTGCCTCCTTCAGCCGGTAGTACTTATGTATGGACCGTAAGCGGAGGTGCTATTTCCGGTAGCAGTTCTTCTTCTTCGATCAATGTAGAATGGCTAACTGTTGGTAACGGTTCAGTTCAAGTGAAAGAAACCAATAATTTCGGATGCGATTCAACTGTATTAAAATCTATCAGTATCCGATCAACACCTACACCGCTGATTACAGGAGACGTGATTGTTTGTGAGAATTATTTCAAAAACTATAGGGTTACCACTCCGGTAACAGGTTCAACATATCGCTGGCAGGTTACAGGCGGTACAATTATAGATTCAAGTTTACAAACTGTAATTGCCGTTAAATGGGGAGCAACAGGAACCGGTGTTGTAAAAATGACAGAGACCAATTCCTCCGGATGTGATTCTTTTGTATCAGTAAATATACAAATTACTCCAACGCCACTTCCTTTTGTAAGTGGTAAATCTGTTGTGTGTGAGAATAAAAAAGAAGGATACTCTGTAAATCTGGCACCGGGTACATCTTATTATTGGATGGATCCCGTGGGCGGAATTATTCAGGGTATAAGAACAGGTTCAACCGTTACTATTTTGTGGGGTGCCACAGGCACAGGTAAGGTTAGGGTGAAACAAACCAATTTATCGGGCTGTGATTCTATTGCTGAAATGACAGTGAATATTCAACCCACACCTTTGCCGGTTATTTCAGGAGCAACAACAGTTTGTGAATACACATCATCATCCTACTCAGTTGCAGCAGGGGCAGGCTATAGTTACCTTTGGACTGTAACGGGGGGCAATATTGTAGGTGCTTCTAATGCCAATAATATTCAGGTAAGTTGGGGTGTGCAGGGTGCAGGTAAAGTAACCATTAAACAAACCAACTCGCTGGGGTGTGACTCAACCGTTTCTATTGTAGTGGCTAAAAGAGCAAAACCCCGTCCTAAAATTACAGGAAATAAAAGAAGCTGTGCCTATTCAACGGGTAACGTGTACTACGTAAGTGTGAATCCCAACCCTAACTACAGCTATGTTTGGAAAACAGGTAGAGGTATTATTACTTCATCAACCAATACACACGAAATAAAAATTGAATTTACTGATCCGGGGCCTGATTCAATTACTGTAACTGAAATTGATAATTTAACAGGTTGCGACAGTTCCGTTACCATGCAGTTGGTAATTGATAGTGTAGAAAGAGCACAGATCAGTATTCCTGATTTGAAAGGCTGTAAACCGTTTAAAGCGGAGTTTACCGGAAACAGAACAGATGCATCCCATCTTTACCGTTGGTCTTTTGGTGATGGACGTTCTGCTGAGGAGCCCAATCCAACGCATATATACACAAGAGCAGGTGTATTTAACGTACGCGTTATTGCTCAAAACATTGCAACGGGCTGTAGGGATACCACTATAGACACGCTCACTATTTATGACACGCCCGACCCTGGTTTCACTCATGATATGGAAATGGATTCTATATATGCCAATGAGGATACCTTGCAGTTCTTCAATACCAGTATAGGTGCAGATTCTTTCTATTGGTATGTTGAATTGTTTCCTAATAAGCACGATACTTCTGCGTTTGAACCAAAGAAATACCTGTACGAATATCCGGGAGTATATCCTGTAAAACTGATTGCATACGATACGGCTACAGGTTGTCGCGATTCAATTACGCGGCTTGTGAGTGTGAGGGTTCATGAGAACCTGTTTGTACCTACAGGCTTCAGCCCGAATGACGATGGGGTAAATGATGTGTTTACTCTTACGTTTGAGAATGTCACAGAGTTTCGGATGACCATTTGGAGCAGATGGGGTGAGATTGTATACGAAACCAATAACCCTGTAGTGGTGTGGGACGGCACATATAAAGGCAAGCCCTTGCAACAGGATGTCTATCCGTTCGTGATTATTGCCCGAGGGTTTCACGGAACCAAACTTTACCGCAAGGGAACAATTACTATTGTAAGATAACGAACGCTTTTTTTGAGTAGGAGGGGAATTAGTGGAAGACCTTGTTTATGGCTTCCATGCGCGATTGTACCTCCAGTTTGCGGTATATGTTTCGGATGTGCGTGCGAACAGTATCTGTACTTAAGAAAAGCTGATCGGCAATCTCTTTGTAACGCAGTCCTTTGGCAAGTAACTGAAGTAATTCTTTTTCCCGAGATGTGAGCATTTCTAATGCAACACTTGTAGTTGGGTTAATATGCTGAAAAGAACCTATTACCTTCCTTGCAATTTGTGCATTCATTGGTGATCCGCCTTCATATAGGTCTTTGATTGCATCCAGCAGTTTGCCGGGTTCGGTTTTTTTCAGAATATATCCGGTGGCGCCTGCTTTTAATGCGTTAAAAATATGCTCATCGTCTTCATATACCGTACACATCATAAACTGCATGGCAGAGCTGACAGATTTCAACTGTTTGATGCATTCAATACCACTGATGCCGGGTAGGTTTATATCCATCAGCACTACATCAACAGGGTCTTTTTTGAGTGTTTCAACAGCTGTTTCACCCGATTGGAATTTGTGTACACAGCTGAATCCTTCGCTTATATCCAGAATACTTGCAATTCCTTCACGAATGTCTTTGATGTCTTCAACTATTGCTACACGAATCATATATCAAAGGTCTTTATAGCCGGGGCAGAATGCAATACGTATTTCATGTGATTTACTGCTCTAAGAACGTCAGTCGTATGGTCGTTCCTTGCTCAGGAGATGTAATAACCTCCAGCATTGCGGCTATGTTTTTAGCTCTTTTTTCCATGTTGATCATACCATTTCCCAAAACAGAAGATTCCACCAGATTGAAACCTTTGCCATTATCTGATACCTCAAAATTAATTGTTTTATTTTGGCGTTTTACGCTTATTACAACTTCAGTTGCTTCGGCATATTTAAACGTGTTGTTGAGCGCTTCTTTCAGAATCAGAAAAATATTTCTCCTTATTTCAGACGGAAAACAAGGGAGTTCTGTTTGCTCAGGAAAATCAAAGGTGCATTTTACATTTTGGTCTTCAAAAAGATCGGTGGTAAATTCTCTGATATAAGCGAGCAAGCTTTCCGGATTATCATGTCTGGGGTTAAGTGCCCATACTATCTCACTCAGGTTGTCTACCAGCTCTCTTGATGTTTTTACAATACGTTCAGCATGCAGTTCCGGGTTTTCATTCTGCTTGAGTTTGTATTTGAGTAATTCACTTTGTATGGCAATTTTTGATAAGCCTGAACCTAAATCATCGTGCATGTCTTTTGATATGCGTTCACGTTCTTTTTGTACAGCTTGTTGTTTTTCCAGTTCGCGAAGTTGCTCTTTTAATTTTCTGGTCGATATGATTCTTATGGTGTAAAACAAAAAGAAGGACAGGCTTAACACAATTACCGTAATGAACCACCATGTTTTCCAGTAAGGCGGGGTAATGATAATGTTCATCAACACTTCCTTGTTGCCCCATATTTTGTCATTATTGCAAGCCTGGACCAAAAAAGTGTATTGACCAGGAGGTAAGTTACTGTAGCGGGCAAATCGTTTACTTCCGCTCTCTACCCATTCATTATCCCACCCGTCTAATCGGTAACGGTACTTATTTTTAGTTGGGATAGTGTATTCAAGTGCAGTAAATTCAAATGAAATCGTACTGCTGTCATACGGCATGCGAAGTACACTACGCAAGGTGTGCTCAAACGGAATGTTTCCGTCATTTACTTTTAAAGAGGTTAAACTAACACGAGGTAAAAAAGGATTATCTTTTATTTGGCCGGGATAAAAAGAATTAAACCCGTTTATGCCCCCAAAGAACATTTCACCGGTTGAACTTTTGTAGTACGCTCCTGTATTAAACTCATTGGATTGCAACCCATCTATTACAGAGTAGTTTCTGCATGCTTTGTCAACAGGATTATACCAGCTTAATCCTTTGTTCGAGCTCATCCATAGTTTCCCCCGATTATCGCTGAGCACCCCATAAAGATAATTATCAGCCAGCCCGTTTTCTGATGATACAATAGTGTGTGTGTCATTTGTCAAATCATACCTGATGAGTCCCATGCCGGAAGCCATCCATAAGATTTTATTTTTTTTATCCTCATAAAATGCACGGATATTGCTTTCAGGGAGAATGTTTTTTTGCAGGCGCAGTATTTCCTTTTCGTATTTCAATATAAACAGGTAGGAGTTTCCTTCTGTACCTATCCATATACGGCCGTCATCTGTTTGGTGGCTGCTTAATGCAAGTGTTCTGATGTTGGGATGCAAGCGCAAGGTATCCAGTTGCCCGTTGTGGTAACGGGCTTCGTACAAACCGGTGCGTGTGGTTGCCAGAGTTGTTTTTTCGCGTGTATTGAGCATACTATACACCAAACTGTTGCCGTTCATTTTTTCCATAGCAGGTGAGGCCGGAACAGCTATGTATTGCCCGTTTTTATAATAATCAACACCATTGTTGGAGCCGATAATCAATTGTGCGTAAATATCTTTTGTAATAACAGATACCACATTGCCGAATGTTCCATTTCGCTTTATCTTTTTTACTTCTCCTGTTTTTCTGTTTAATTGGCAGAAGCCGTTTTCGTGTGTGCCGTACCACAACAGTTTATTTTCATCTTCATAAAAACATTTGATGAACATGTTTTCAGCATACAGGTTAAACTTTCGTGGTTTTAGGTCAAGTTTGTTCAGCCCGCCACCATCTGTTCCTATCCACAGGTTCTTGGAGCGGTCAATGAATAACGTGCGTACTATATCGAAAGATAAACTTTGAGGGTTGTTAGGATTATTGACAAAAGACTTTAACTCACCCGTGTTCAAGTCATAACACAACAACCCCGACACCCCGGTTCCTATCCAAAGCCTGTTGTAATCATCTTTGACTATGGAGAAGGCTACAGGTGTAGGGTGTTTCAAGGTTAAATCAATCCACTTGTATTCGCCTGTACTCAGGTTATACTGCATTATTCCTTTGTCGGTACCCAGCCAAATGAAATTACTTTTTGTGTTGTGATGCACCGATATGGTCAATTCCGACCCAGTTCGTTTTAACTCATTTTCCAGCAGGGAAATAAACTTGTTTTGATTCGGCACAAATGACACAAGTTTTAAGTTGCCTATAAAGTAAATAGTATCGTTTTTTATGATACCCATACGGTTGGGACCTCCTTTGCCACCATATCGTATGCCATCGGGCATTTCTGTATACTGAAATACTTTAGTGCTGTCATTAAAACACCCCAGGGTATTACTCCCTTTAATGAACCATAAATTCCCCTTGCTGTCAAAATCAATGAGTTCACAGTCAAAGTGAGTAGAATCTTTGTGCTGAAGATTTTTTATTGACTCAAAACGATGTTCTTTACTTAGGTATTTGCTAAACCCGCCCATGCGTGTGCCAAACCAAAGGTTACCTTTTTTATCCTCAAGAGCTTTTCCGGTAATAAAACTATTGCTAAGTCCATCCTGACTTTTTTTGCGGGTTTTATACACCTCAAACTGATAGCCGTCAAAGCTGTTTAATCCGTCACCGGTACCAAACCACATAAAGCCCCTGGAGTCCTGAAATATGCAGTAGACTGAGCTTTGTGATAAGCCCTCATTAACGTTGTAGCGCTGAAAACGCTCTTGTGCTTCCTGCGCTTTGAGCAGGTAGGGGAAAATAATTGTCCATGCAAAACAGTATAGGCGTAATTTCGTTGGTAAAAGAGGCATGCGTTTTAAATTCAATTACACGTATTTTGCTTCTGAAATATATGGCAAAAAAGAAGAATAATAACATAGAAAACCCTGTAGTAATTGAGGATGAGTTGATTGAAGTTCTGGGTGCGCGGGAGCACAACCTTAAAAACATTGACGTAACCATTCCGCGTAACAAACTGGTAGTGATTACCGGCCTGAGCGGCAGCGGAAAGTCATCGCTGGCTTTTGATACCATTTATGCTGAGGGGCAGCGCAGGTACATGGAAAGTTTTTCAGCCTATGCACGTCAGTTTATAGGTAATATGGAGCGGCCTGATGTAGATAAGATTGATGGCCTCAGTCCGGTTATTTCTATTGAACAGAAAACAGTTAACAAAAATCCACGATCAACAGTAGGCACCATTACGGAAATATATGATTTTCTGCGCTTACTTTATGCCCGTGCAGCCGATGCCTATTCTTATGTGACAAACGAAAAAATGGTACGTTTGAATGAAGACCAGATTCTTCATCGCATCATTGAGCAGTACCTGAGTAAAAAAATTATAGTGCTGGCACCCATTATTAAAGGCCGCAAAGGACATTACCGTGAGTTATTTGAACAGTTGCGCAAACAAGGTTTTGCCAAAGTGCGCATTGACGGGGAAGTAAAAGACATTGTTCCTAAAATGCAGGCCGACCGCTATAAAATTCACGATATTGAAGTGCTTGTGGATAGAATTGACGTAAACAATGGTTCAGCCACACGCGTTGCCGAGGCAGTAAAAACTGCTTTGCGAATAGGAAAAGGTATTATGATGGTAAGCGATGAGGCGGGCAAAAAAGTGAGCCATTTCAGCCGCTACCTCATGGATCCTGTTTCCGGTATTTCATATGATGAACCACAACCCAACTCTTTTTCATTTAACTCACCTTATGGCTATTGTCTTACTTGTGACGGGCTGGGCGTAGTAAGTGACATCGAAGAGAAAGCCATCATACCCGACCCTAAGAAAAGTATCAATAAAGGGGCATTAGCACCTTTGGGAGAGTTCAGGGAGAACTGGACCTTCATGCAATTGCGTGAATTGGCTAAGCAACATAAATTCAGTTTGGCCGACCCGATTGAAAAAATTCCGAAAGAAGCATTGAACATTATTTTGCACGGAAGTGATGATCCGTTAAAAGTGCAATACACCTTCAGCAGCGGTTACCAGCAGGAGTACAGCAGCAACTGGGAGGGTTTGATTCCGCTTATTAACAGGCATTACCACGAGAAAAGTTACGATGCTATATACAAATGGGCCGAAGAGTTTATGTCCATTCGCGAATGCCCGGGATGCAATGGTAACCGATTGAAAAAAGAATCGCTCTTTTTCAGAGTAGACGGCAAAAATATTGCTGAACTGGCTCGTATGGACATCAGCCAACTGGCGGTTTGGTTTGATGATATTGAAGAACGCCTTTCAGAAAAACAACGTACCATAGCTGCTGAAATACTTAAGGAAATCCGTTCGCGCATAAGCTTCTTGCTTGACGTGGGTTTAACCTACCTTACACTTAATTCACCCTCTAAAACTCTTTCAGGCGGAGAAGCCCAGCGCATCCGTTTAGCCACTCAAATCGGTTCGCAGTTGGTAGGTGTTTTATATATTCTGGATGAACCCAGTATTGGTTTGCATCAACGCGATAATGAACGTTTGATTAAATCACTCAAAGATTTGCGTGATTTGGGTAACTCAGTTATTGTGGTGGAGCACGATAAGGATATGATACTGGAAAGTGATTATGTGCTGGATATGGGCCCCGGTGCAGGTATACATGGCGGGCATATTGTGGCCAAAGGTGAGGTGCCGGTATTCATGAGCCAAAGAAGTACTACAGCTGATTACATAAGTGGTGTACTCAAAATTGAAGTTCCTTCCAAACGCAGGAAAAGCAACGGGAAAAAACTCTCCATTAAAGGAGCCACAGGGAACAACCTTAAAAACGTAAGTGTTGATTTCCCTTTAGGGACACTCATTTGTGTTACGGGAGTTTCAGGTAGCGGTAAATCAACCTTGATTAATGAAACATTGTACCCAATTCTGAATCAGTATTTTTATCATTCACATCAAAAACCACTTACGCATAAAAGCGTGCATGGTTTGGAGAACGTAGATAAGGTAATTGAAATTGATCAAAGTCCTATAGGTCGCACACCACGCAGTAATCCGGCAACGTATGTAGAGGTGTTCAGTGATATTCGTAACTTATATGCTGAATTGCCTGAATCTAAAATTCGCGGTTATAAACCCGGGCGTTTTTCTTTTAACGTAAAGGGCGGGCGTTGCGAAACCTGTCAGGGTGGTGGTATGCGGGTAATTGAAATGAATTTTTTGCCCGATGTACACGTTAAGTGCGAGACCTGCGGAGGAAAGCGCTACAACAAAGAAACACTCGAAGTGCGTTACCGTGGTAAGTCCATCAGTGATGTGTTGGATATGCCTATTGAGCAAGCCGTGCAATTTTTTGAAAACACACCTCATATTCTGCGTAAAATACAAACACTGCACGATGTTGGGTTAGGTTATATAACTCTGGGTCAACAAAGCACAACACTCTCAGGCGGAGAAGCACAACGGGTAAAACTGGCTACTGAGTTAAGTAAACGCGATACAGGCAATACGTTTTATATTCTGGATGAACCAACCACAGGTTTACACTTTGAAGATGTGCGTGTGCTGTTAGATGTTTTGAATAAGCTGGTAGAAAAAGGCAACACGGTATTGGTGATTGAACACAATTTAGATGTGATTAAGGTAGCCGACCATGTTATTGATTTGGGGCCTGAGGGTGGCAAACATGGTGGTGAAATTATTGCACAGGGAACACCTGAAGAGGTTTGTAAAGTAAAGGCAAGTCATACTGCCCGTTTCCTCAAAAAGGAATTAGGTTTTTAAATGGCTAATGTTTGAGCGGTCGTTTTTTGAGCATTCCGCCTTTGGTGTCTTTTACGCTGTTCATTACCACAAATGCATTGGGATCAATTTTTTGTATCTCGGTATTCAAACGGTTTAACTCCAAACGGGTAATAACAGTATAAATAATATCTACTTCCCTTGATTCTCCGGTTTTGCCGTATCCTCTTTTACCGCTGTATACAGTTAGCCCTCTTCCCATTCGGTTAATGATCATTTTACGTATAGATTCACTATGAGAAGAAACGATGGTTACACCTGTGTATTCCTCAATACCTTCAATAATAAAATCAAGCGTTTTGGAGGCTGCCAGGTAAGTAATCATGGAATACAGTGCAATTTCAATAGAAAGCAAATAAGCAGCAGCAGAAAATATCATGATGTTAATGATGATGATAATATCTCCGATAGTGGTCCCTATTTTACGACTTAAATAAATAGCCAATACCTCAGTGCCATCAATTACTGCACCACCCCTTACGGATAAGCCAATGCCTGCACCGAGAAAGAAACCACCAAAAACCGCTACCAATAAATTGTCGTTGGTTATGTTGGGGAAATCAACCGTTGCCACGCATAGTGCCAAACCTGTTATAGCCAAAGCTGTTTTTATGGCAAAAGATCGGCCCAGTATGCCATAACCTAAAAGTACGAAGGGGATATTAATAACTATGATGAGTATGTATAGCGGAGTGCCGGTAAGTGCTGAAATGAGCAATGATATACCTGTAGCACCACCGTCAATAAACTGATTAGAGAGTAGGAATCCCTTAAAACCAAAAGCTGCCGAAAAAATGCCGAGAGTAATAAGCAGAAAATCTTTCAGACCACGTAGTGCATTAATTTTTACTTCACGCAAACCCTTCGCCATCATGTAAGGCGAATAGGAGGGTGCATGGTGGTCCTTTTTATATCGTAGTACAGTATTAACTATGAGTTTGCGTATGAAGGAGTGCATAATAAAGAAATAAATTACAAACGGTGTAGCACAAAGGTACCGAAATTTATTAAGTGTTAAGGTCTCTTTTGGCAGCTGGTATAGCTACTTATGGGACTAAATGCCCGACCCAAATCTGATGTCAGAAAATAATATTGTAACATTTTTTAGGTAAACCATAACTCAGCTTTAAGCCACTTTGTGCAATTTTGGCAAGTAGTTTACAACCTATGCCTCAAAAAGTGAAATATAGCGTTTTGATTTTTCTGCTTACTTTGTTTAGTGGGTCTGCATTGCCACGTCAGGAGGTGCAAGAAGTCGTAGTGCTTCACCTGATGCCCCGTTTTCAGCAGGAAGGTTTGCAGTTAAATCATTATTATCAACTTCCTTCAGGCGATAGTGTTTTGATTAGCAGCTTACGATTTTACCTCAGTCACATTCAACTTTGGAGCGATTCGTTTACAACAGGAACCGCTTTAAAAACTCATTACCTTATTGACGTAGCAAATCCGGCTTCACAAAAAATTACTATCCCGTTAAATTCGGGTTTAAAATTCAACACTATTCGTTTTGTTATCGGGATAGATAGTGCAACCAATTACAGGGGTGCATCAGAAGGCGAACTTGACCCTTCAAATGGGATGTATTGGACCTGGCAAAGCGGTTACATTAATTTCAAACTGGATGGCAAAAGTAACCTTTCATCCTCCCGCAACAAAGAGTTCAACTGGCATTTAGGCGGATACCGATACCCCTTTATTTCCCAGCAACATTGCACTATAGCGGTTAATGCTACTTCTGCTGTTGTCTTGCACATTCAATTGGATCAACTGGTGGAGCAACTTAAACGGCAGCAAACTCCGCAGATTATGTCGCCAGGGGAATCGGCTGTTGAGTTATCCAAACAATTGCCCAAAATTATTAGCTACGTTTCTCCATGAAAAATGTACTGATATATTTTGCCGTTATCTTTATTGTGGTTACAGCATTTCAACAAGTGCACAAGCATACTTTTGTTGCTCCTTATAATTGGCCGAAACCCGTTTTTGATTTTAAGAAGCAACCACTCATTCCTGCACAGATTCTTTTGGGCAGGGTGTTATTTTATGACCCTTTGCTATCCCGTAACAATACTATTTCCTGTGCTTCCTGTCATTCGCAGTACACGGCCTTTACTCATGTTGACCATGCGCTCAGTCACGGTATTGACGACCGCATAGGCACGCGCAATTCACCGGCTTTAATGAATTTGGCGTGGAGCACTTCGTTCATGTGGGACGGTTCAATGTCTTCTTTGCAACAACAGGTGTTTTCTCCCATTACGCATCCGCAGGAAATGGATGAGAATCTGCTTCGACTCACCGGTAAACTTCAGCGCAGCTCCCTTTATTCTAAATTGTTTTATAACGCATTTCAAGATAGTGCTATCACAGCTCAGCGTATAGCTATTGCTCTTGAACAGTTCATGCTTACACTGGTAAGCGCACAATCAAAGTATGATTTGGTCATGAATAAAAAAGAAGCATTTACCCCACAAGAACAAAAAGGTTACCTGCTTTTTCGTAAAAACTGTGCTTCCTGCCACACCGAACCTCTTTTTACCAACCATCGTTTTGAGCAAAATAGATTGACGCCCGACACATTGCTTAACGACTCGGGCAGAATTAAAGTAACTCACCGCAGGGAGGATGTCTTTAAGTTTAAAGTGCCCACTTTGCGCAACATTGAATTTTCTTATCCTTACATGCACGATGGTCGCTTTGCAACTTTAAGTGAAGTGCTTAATCATTATTCCGTCTCTTTTCAATCAGCTACAGGGCCCATCAGTATTACTTCTAAGGATAAAGTTGATTTAATGGCGTTTCTTTTAACACTTACTGACCGGAAATTTCTTTTTGATACCAATCATGCTTTTCCACGTCACATTTTATTAACTCCATAAACCTAATCTTATAACATTTGAAACAAATTTTATAAATGCTTACAGTTAAACTTAACTCATTTTTGTAAACAAATATTAACCACATGAAAAATACACTCGCATTATTCTCCGCATTGCTCATTACTACTGTGGCAGCGGCACAAACCAATCCTGTTATTACGGGCTGGATGCAAAACACTACCAACATTAAGGTCGCCATTATGTGAACGGAAATTCAACTCCCATCAATGATAATGTATTGGCCAATGTACAAAGTGTGAAATACTCAACCAACTCAGTTTACATAGCTACTAATGGCATTCCGGCTTACATTACCGGTCCGTTTTTAGATGGTAATCCGTCTTTGGCTACTTCCCAGGCTGCCATATTTAAGTTTCCGTTAAACCCGGTGCAAAATACCGGCACACCTTCACCTACTACCATGGGTAATATCGGTATATTTATCAATGGCGTTGCCCTGTTTGATTACCGTGATGGTGTATCGTGGCAAAACTCAACCTCGTCACTTAAAGGTGGTCCTTTAGGCGGCACAGGTGACGGCATTTGGAACAGAGATGCTGTGGTGGCTGAGCGTGCAGGTTTTGATTGCTCCAAAGGTCACCCGGCCATGGGTAACTACCATCACCATCAAAACCCCAGTGCGTTTAATCTGGATTTAAATGTGGTATCCACCATTTGTAACTTATATGATGCCGATGGTTTGTATGTTATTGACAGCACTAAACACGCCCCGCTTATCGGTTTTGCGTATGACGGTTTTCCGATATACGGAGCCTACGCTTACAAGAATGTAGATGGAACAGGAGGAATAGTGCGCATGAAATCAAGTTACACGTTGCGCAACATCACAACACGTACTTCTGGCCCGAATGTAAATGCCAATTATCCTCTGGGTTATTTCAGAGAAGATTATCAATACAATGCCACCTCAGCCAACACACCTGATTATTTGGATGAACACAACGGACGTTTTTGTGTTACTCCTGAATACCCCAACGGTATTTACTGCTACTTTGCTACCGTTGATGAAAAATGGAACTCGGCATACCCCTATGCTGTGGGCCCAACATTCTATGGAGTAAAATCTGCAGCCAAGGTAAATTCCATTACCGAAACAGTGACCACTTATACCCCTTCAGCAACAAGTGTATTTAATCTGAATGAGGAACTCAACATGGTAGTGTTCCCCAATCCTTCGAGTGAGTTTATTGCTGTACAAACTGCCGGCATTACCCGCAGCGATATGGAAGTAAATCTATACGACATGAACGGAAAATTACTGGAGAAAAAAATACTTCACCAGGGAAGTACCATAGCCTATTTTGATGTACGCCTACTTTACAGCGGCAATTACGTGGTAGAGATTACTGACGGAACTAAACGTGTAACCAAAAAGATTGTGCTGACTAAATAAATTTATCCTAACTCTGACAGGGTTTTATGCGAAAGAATAGAACCCTGTCAGAGTTAAGTGTATAGCCTGAATAAATGATGTGTGTGTTTAGTGTGAGAGATAGGGGGTACTTTCAATTGCGCATATTCTTACTTTCATTCAATAAATTAACAATCCAATCAGCAGTTTTTTCAAGTATTTTATCGTCATATACTAAAGAGTTTGGAATTCTAAGAGTATAATAGCCTTTTAAAAAGGAGTAGTATGTTCTCATTAGATCAGTTAAGGCTTGATTACGGTCAAAGTTGTGATGTGCACCATCTACCTCGATGTTTATTTTTGCATCAGAAATAGATATATCGATGTGCTTAGTCCCATCGTATTTTTCTAACTCTGCAGGAACACCTCTTTGTCGAAGGGCAAAGTAAAGTCGAATTGTTTCATATGTTGTTTGTGCACTCATATTATCAATCCACACTTGATGTTTCATGCACAGTGGTAATCCGTATTTCTGAATGGAGAATCGAGTTATGCTCAAAGAAATATTCAGTCCACACTCAGTGCAATTATTCATACAAATTTTTCTTATTCCTGAAAATACACCCTCCTCACCCGTTGCGAAATACCCGTGAGAATTTCATAGGGTATGGTATCAATATTTTTGGCTAGTTCAGTAATGGGTAAGTCTTTGCCAAACACCAGTACCTCATCGCCTTCTTTGCAATCAATGCGGCTTACATCCAGCATGGTCATGTCCATACAAATGTTGCCTACAATGGGGGCCGGTTTTCCGTTCACCAGCATGTGCCCGTTGCCATTGCTTAAACCACGGTCCAATCCGTCAGCGTAACCAATGGCCACTACAGCTATGGTAGCATCTTCTTTCACCTGTCCTTTGCGGCTATACCCCACACTTTCACCTGCTTTTATTTTGCGCAGTTGTGAGATGATGGTTTTTAATGAGCCTACATTTTCCAATTGCGGTTGAAACTTGGCGGAGGGGTCAACCCCATACAAGCCAATGCCCAAACGTACCATATCAAACTGTGCTTCGGGGAAACGGGTAATACCGCTGGAGTTGAGAATGTGCCGCAACACGGGATAACCAAGTGAGTGAATGAGGTAACTACTCATCTGCTCAAATTTTTCAATCTGCTCCCAGGTAAATAAGTCGTGTTTGTTTTCATCACTCGCAGCCAGGTGGGAAAAAACTGATTTCACAATCAGGTTAGGGTTCTTTTTTAATACAGCGAGCAATGCATCGAGTTCCTGTTCATCAAAACCCAACCTGCGCATGCCTGTATCAAGTTCAAGGTGTATACCTGTCTCACCACCTTCCACATGGTTGAGTAAATCATCCAGAATGTAGCGGTTGTATATTTCAGGTTCCAGATTGTACTCTGCCAGATTAAGAAAACTTCCGGGCTCGGGATTCATCACCATAATAGGTGTTTTAACTCCGGCTTTGCGCAATACCACGCCTTCATCAGCATAGGCTACAGTAAGGTAATCAACGCGGTGGTATTCCAGTGTTTTGGCAATTTCATGGCTGCCGCTGCCGTAAGAGAAAGCTTTTACCATAGCCATAACTCTTGTGCCGGGATAGAGGCTGTTGCGGTAAACGTTCAGGTTGTTGACTAAGGCATTCAGGTTAATCTCCATCACGGTGGCGTGTATCTTATTCTCGAGCAGTCGGGTTATTTTTTCAAACTCAAAACTGCGCGCACCTTTAATCAAAATAATTTCGTCCTGAAAGGTGAAGCTGTTAAAGTTTTCTAAGAAATGTGCGGTATTAAAAAAGAATTTTTTATTAATGCTGAACTTCTGAAACTGCTGGCAGATGTCTTTCCCCACACCAATAACACGGTTTACACTCGCCTGTTCAATCATCTCGGCCACCTTGCGGTACAAATCATCCTGGTTACTTCCGCTTTCCAGAATGTCAGAAAGTATAACCGTTTTTTGCTGATGTTGATTTTGCTGATTTAAAAAATCAAGCGCAATTTTAAGCGATTGAATGTCGGAGTTGTAAGTATCATTAATGATGGTGCAGTTTCGACTTCCTTCGCGCAGTTGTAAACGCATTTCTACCGCATGCAGAGTATTGAATTTTTGAAGTAATTCAGGACTCAGTCTTTCAACTGCCAGTAAAAAACATACACAGGTTAAGGCGTTGTGTATCGAAGCATCATCAGTAAACGGTATACGGAAGGTAAATGTAGTAGCACGGTACTCAAAAGAAATACTTGTACCGCGTTCATCCTTTTCAATTTTATTGGCGGTAATGGTTGCCCGGTCATGTAATGACCAACTGATGCCTTTAGTCATGGGATACAACTCAAAAAATTCGTGGGCTATATTTTTTACAGCCGTATCATCCTTGCTGTAAATAAGCACATCACAATCAGCAAACAGTTTGAATTTTTCGTTGAGCTTTTCTTCCTGCGAGGAAAAACCTTCACTATGTGCATTGCCCAGGTTCGTAAATACACCAATATTCGGACGAATAATTTCAGCCAGTTTTTGCATTTCACCCTGCCGGGAAATGCCGGCTTCAAACAGGGCCATACCATGTTCGGGTCTTATTTGCCAAACGGATAAAGGGACCCCTATTTGTGAGTTAAAACTTTTAGGGCTGCGTACCACATTGTACTCGTCTTTCAATAATTGGTACAACCATTCTTTCACAATTGTTTTCCCGTTACTGCCCGTTATACCTGCAACCGGTAAGCTGAATTTACTGCGGTGATAAGCGGCTAATTGTTGCAGTGCCGCCAAGGTATCAGAAACCGCAATAACAGTACACCCTTTAAGTAATACGGGGAAACTGTAGTGTAATCCTATAACAAAGTTGCGTACACCTTTGCTGTAAAGTTCTTCAATGTACTTGTGTCCGTCATTGCGTTCAGAGATGAGCGCAAAAAATAAACTTGATTCAGGTTGAGTTGCTTTGCGGCTGTCAGTAAGCAGGTGAAGAATGTTGGATTCATCATCAGAGCTAAGCAAGCGGCCGTTGATTAAAGGGGCAATAGAAAAAGCAGTATAACTCACGTGTAGTAACTTTCGTTGTACACAAATCTATTTCTTTCACTTTAAATTTAGGTATTAAGCTTTCCTTCTTTGTTGATTAATGAGCAGAATTATGCCTGATATGAGTAGAAAAGTAGCCATTATGAAGTAGGCCCAGGTAATAGACGAGCCAGTATGGAAAAATGCGGAACTGAATACATAGATAAAGAGGGCCCGCATTAACACGTTGCTCATATTAAACACACTGTTCACCCGCCCTATGAGTTCATTGGGCACATGGTTAAATAAGTAGGTGAGGCGCAGCACACGTATACCGGCATTGGTAAAACCTAATACTATGGAAATGGTATACAGTATCCATACCTCGCGTGAGGCCCAGCACCAGTAAAAAATGGCCGAGGTAACTAAGGTAAGTACTACTACTCCGCTGTACGTTTTTTTCTGTCCGAACAAACGGGCAATAAATACTCCGGCCAGTACTGCGCCCAACGCATAAATGGTATCAGCCGCAGCAAACACATATCCCGGCTTTTGCAGGTGGTTTTCTACATAGGCCGGAAGTACTGCATGGATTTCAACAATAAGGGCTGCAAACACCGCATACGAAAAAAGTCCGAAGAACAGTATATTCAAGTTGCTGCGCAAAAACTGAAATCCTGAGCGGATACGTTTGAACATACTTCCTGTTTCAATATGTTTTTCAATAACAGGAGTGTATTTAATACCTGCAATGAGCAATGCTGCCAAAAGGTAGGTAGCTGCATCAACAGCAAATATTTTTTGTACGGGCCACGCTTCAATATGTATGGGAATAGCAAACTCAACTCCGCCCAACTTAAACGAAGCCACAGTTGACATGCCTTCAATGAGCAGGGCGGCCAAACCACCTGAGAGGATAGAGACGGTTTGGCCCACCACTTCAATGTTGGAATTTACTTTTTCATATTCTTCCTTTTCACTCACCTCTTGTGCAAATGCATACAATGCGGGATAGTGTACGTTGTAATTGAGCATGGTTACAGCAAACACCGCTATAATGTGCCATGCCTGTAAAGCCTGTGTGTACCCCAGGTAGCTGATGCCCGCAATGAGTAATCCACACACTATATTGAGTAGCAACATTACCCTTTTGCGGCTGTAGCGGTCAATAAGAGAACCGGCATATAGTCCCCAAAACAAAACTACTACAGTTATACTGGCGTAGGCAGTATTGAATAAACCACCGGAGTGTTGGCGGGCAAAATACCATGGAATGGCCAGCATACTGATGCCCTGAGACAAGCCTGAAACGGCATTGGCAGTATACAATAGATGAAGGGCTCGGGTATTTTTCATTGGGCGTGCAAAAGTAAGTGCTGCTCGTTTATTTTTGTAGCTCAATCTTATGGGCGAATCAACCAAGGCATATACCTTTTTACAATTCTGCGAAAAAGCGCGCAAGTACTGTGCCTACCAGGAGCGATGCCACAAGGAACTTCGCAATAAACTTTTTGAACTGGGTGCAGATAGTGAACTGGTTGAGCAGGTAATTACTAAAATGATTGAAGAAAATTTTCTGCATGAAGAACGTTTCGCAAAAGCTTTTGCTGGCGGTAAATTCAGACAGAAGCAGTGGGGTAAAAATAAAATCATTCAGGAGTTAAAAATGCGTCAGATTTCACCCTACTGCATTAAGGCGGCTTTAATGGAAATACCTGATGAAGATTATCTGGCTACACTAAGAAAAGAAGTGAAGAAACGGGTGGGACTGAAAAAGAATATTAGCAACAGGTATGTTTTGCACAAAATAGCTAAACAGCTTGTCAGCAAAGGGTTTGAGTCTGATATGGTTTGGAAGATATTATTATCAGAAGATTAAAACAGGATTAAATATCTACACAGCAGCGACTTTGTTTTGAAATACTTCCTTTTTGCCTATTTTTGCACCCAATCAATATAAAAATATAATCACATCATGAAAAAAGTTGCATTACCATTATTTGTGGCCGGAGCGTTGTTTCTGGCTGCTTGCGGAGGCGAAAAGAAAACTGAAGCCACTGCTGAAACTACCGATTCAACCGCTGTAACTGAAGAGGGTGCTGCTACTGAAGAAGCTACTGCTTCTACCGAAGAGGCTGCTACCACTGAAGAAACTACTACTGAGGTTACTACTACTACCAAATCTTCAGGCTCTACCAAATCATCAGGTACTGCCAGCAAGAAAGAAGAAGCTGCTCCTACACAAAAAATTATTCCTACCGCTTTGGAAATAGGCCGTTTCACTCAATTAGCTAAATGCGTTGAAGCAACTGGTATGGGTAACGAATTAGGAAACAATGGTCCTATTACTTTATTTGCTCCAAACGATGAGGCCTTTGCTAAAGTTCCCGGTATGACCATTGACCAGTACCTGAAGCCTGAGAACAAAGCTAAATTGATTAAAGTGCTTTCTTTACACGTAACCAAAAGCGATGCTACCATCGAAGAACTTTCTGAAGCTCCTGCTTTTATCACCGGTGGCGGAAAAGCGCTTAAAGTGAAAAAAGGTGCTAAAGGTTTCACAGTTGGTAAAGCCAACGTGATTAAATCTAACATCAAATGTACCAACGGTATGATTCACGAAATCGATGCTGTACTCTTACCTTCTGATTATTAATTGCTAGCAGATAATACTTTTTTATAAAATGCCTCCCGCAAAACGGGGGGCATTTTATTTTTACATCCTTTTCAAACGCCCTCGTTTGGTAATGCTGGGAATTGCCCTTTACTTTGTAGAATAATTCTAAATAAGATTATGGACGCATTAAAATCAATACTCACCATATACACTGAGGCTACTCCCAACCCTGAAACTATGAAGTTTGTGGTAAACAAAATGATTCTTCCGGCTAAGAGTGCTGATTTCCCTACCCGTGAGGCGGCTCAGCATTCACCACTGGCTCAGAAATTATTTGACTTCAATTTTGTTCAGGGGGTATTTATCATGAACAATTTTGTTACGGTAACAAAAACAGCAGGCACCGAATGGTTTGATGTAAATCCTATTTTAAAGGAGTTTATTAAAGCATACGTAGAAGCAGGTGATCCGGTAATGTTGGTAGAAACTACCGATACTGATGGCTTTGATGAGAATGACCCTGAGGTGGTACAAAAAATAAAAGAGTTATTGCATACTCATGTAAAACCTGCGGTTGAAATGGATGGGGGAGCCATCTCCTTCAAATCATTCAATGAGGGTGTAGTAACTGTTACCTTAAAAGGTTCGTGCAGCGGATGCCCTTCTTCTACCATTACCCTGAAAGCAGGCATTGAGGGTTTGCTCAAGCGCATGGTACCCGAGGTAACCGAAGTGGTAGCCGAGGCTATGTAATCAGCCGCTTGCCACAGGTTGAGAATCGTATTTCCGTAAACTTTATTAAGCTCTGGCTGCCGCTTTCAGATGTAGTACGTGTGAACGTACCGCTTCCATAAAGGTTGGATATTCGTGGTACTGTACCCCGTATTCAGCGCAGGTTTCTTTTACAAACTTGCTGATGGCAGGGTAGTGCACGTGGCTTATTTTAGGGAACAAGTGATGTTCAATCTGAAAATTTAAGCCGCCAGTGAACCACCGTAGGAAAGCACTTTGAGTAGAGAAGTTCACGGTAGTATTGATCTGGTGAATGGCCCACTCTTCTTCAATTTTATTGTTTACCGGATTAGGCTCGGGGAAATCAGCATCTTCCACTATGTGGGCCAGTTGAAAAATCACACTGATGGTTAACCCGCAAATGAACAATACAATCGCATAACCGGTTAACGTGGGGCCAACGCCTGCTATGTATATGGGAATAACCAAAGCAGTAAACACATAAACTATTTTAGTGGCCCAAAATCCTACATGCTCTTTAAGTTCCATTTTCCTGACCGGAATTGTACCGATTCTGCGTTTGAAATATTTTTCAAAATCCATCCAGAATACCCATAAGAAATAGGTTATTCCGTAAAGTATAACCCAGTACACATGCTGAAACTTATGGAACCAGTACTTTGGTTGCTGAACGTTTACGCGAAAGAAAGGCTTGATGTCAATATCATCATCCATACCTTCAATGTTGGTGTACGAGTGGTGAATAAGGTTATGCTTAATCTTCCACATGTAGCTGCTGCCACCCATAAAATTTAAGCTTATGGCCATCAGCTCATTAACTGTTTTGTTGTTGGAGTAACTGCCGTGTGCACCATCGTGCATAACGTTAAAACCTATTCCTGCTAAAGTGAAGCCCAACAGCACGCACATAAGAACCGAAAGCAATACACCCGGAGTAAAAAACACGAGTATAATGTACATAGCCAATGTTAATACTGCCAACGTTATGGTTTTAGAATATAACTTATAATTACCCGTTGGGGCGATGTTATTTGATTTGAAATAATTGTCAACCTTGTCTTTGAGCGAGTCGAAAAAAGGACTGTACTTGTTGTTAAATGTTATCTTTTTAGCCATGTAAGTTATTAATGCGAAAAATTATGCCGCAATATCCTCGTTTAAAATTTTAAAATCAATGACAAATATCAGCAGGCACAGATTAAACTCCTGATAATAAACGCTCCACGATTAATCCACAACGGCTTCTGGGTGTTTTTTATTGGCCAGCTGGCCACAGGCTGCATCAATGTCTTTTCCTCGGCTTCTGCGTACTTTGGCTATTATGCCATTTCTTTCCAAAAAGGCGCAAAATCTGTCAATTTTGTCAGAGTCAGCTTTTTGAAACTCGCCTCCTTCAATCGGATTGTACTCAATGATGTTCACCTTGCAGGGTACTTTTTTGCAAAATGCCAACAGTTCCTTGGCATCTTCTATACTGTCGTTAAAATCACGGAAGGCAATGTATTCATAGGTTATGCGGTTACGTGTTTTCTTGTAATAGTATTGCAGTGCTTCACCCAGTACTTCCAGATTGTTGGTTTCGTTAATGGGCATTATTTGGTTACGCTTTACATCGTTAGCAGCATGTAAAGAAATAGCCAGATTAAAACGCACCTCATCGTCCCCCAGTTTTTTAATCATTTTGGCAATGCCGGCTGTACTCACTGTAATGCGCTCGGGCGACATGTGCAAGCCATCTTCTTTGGTAATTTTTTCAATGGATTTCATCATGTTGCTGTAGTTGAGCAGCGGTTCGCCCATACCCATGAACACAATATTGGTAAGCGGCATATTGTAATGTTGCATGGCCTGGTTGCGTATGTGAACTACTTCATCATAAATCTCATCAGGGTTAAGGTTCCGCTTGCGTTCCATCTTACCTGTAGCACAAAATTTACAGGTTAAACTGCAGCCCACCTGAGAAGAAACACAGGCCGTCATACGTGTTGGGGTTGGAATTAACACGCCTTCCACCAACTCTCCGTCATACAATTTAAAAGTGCTTTTAATGGTACGGTCGTTACTTACCTGCTTTTCATCTACGGTAAGGGCATTGATGACATAATTTTCCTTGAGCCACTCGCGGGTATCTTTAGAGAGGTTACTCATTTCATCAAACGAGGTACATGATTTTTTCCAAAGCCATTCGTACACCTGTGCCCCACGAAAGGCCTTTTCACCGTAGGCAGTGAAAGCCGTTTTAATCTCGTCAAGGGTAAGTGAACGTATGTCGGTGCGGTCAGTACTCATTCGGGCAAAGATACGCATTAAGTATATTTAAGTGGCAGAATGCATTTTAGACATAGTCAATGCCATCTGCAACAGAGAAACGTTCCCTCCAACTGCTACATATACTTTGTATAGATGAAATACCCTGCCACAGCAAACAAAGTAAGGTAGGCAAACTTCATCGCTTTGTCAAAGAACCATGAAACAACAAAAATGCCCCCTACTAAAAAACTGGCTATGCATAGGTAAAGCATAAAAGTAGGATAATCCAGTCCTTCAATACTGATGCCCTGTTGCACTTCTTTGTCTGCATTTTGAATCAGTTGCTCAATCCGTCCGAAAGGGTGCCGGGCGGGTTTGTTCAGGTGTAAAATCTCATAATATTCTCTCCCTGCCAGAAAACTTATAAAACTTCCGCACAAAAAAAATACGGCACTCTGAACTTTACCCCATACGGGGTTTACAATACGGCTTTTGGTAGTCATGGTAATTAGGTTTGGTTAAATACAAAGTTAACCGTTTTGACAAAGTAGTCAATAGGGGGTATTTATTAGCAGAGTGTGTGAAGGTTTTGTGTTTGTTCAACACGAATCATTTTTTTATCAGCTCATCATCTTTCCAAATACCTTCTTTGAGCAGCTCACCTTGTTTGTTATAGAGTTTGCCTTTACCATTGCGCTGGGCATCTTTAAAGTAGCCTTCAAATCGGTCTCCGTTTTCCCAGGTATAAGTGCCCTTGCCGTTGAAGCGGTCATTTTTCCATTGTCCTTCGTAGCCGTCTCCGTTTTTGTTAATGGCTTTTCCAAATCCACTGCGTTTGTTGTGGCTAAAACTCCCCTCATACCGGTTACCATTTTCAAAAATAGCCACACCTTTACCGTGTGCTTCTCCGTTTACAATTTCGCCAGTGTAATCAAACCAAAACCCTTGTGCCGATTGCAGTCGTAGGCTACCTGTTTCTTTTCTCGCTACTTCTTTTTTTTCAACCACCGAAATAGTGTCTTCAAGTTGAGGTACAGTTGGATTAGTATCAGGCTGAGTTACCGTGTCACGCAATGGTGATGCAGCTGTATCGTGGAATGCTGTAGTATTGGTGTCAATAATCGGAGGAGCCGTAGCCGAAATAACTTCAGGCGCAGGTGTAAATATAAAATACGCAGCCGGTAAAAGAAGCAACACAATTAAACCGGCTATTACCCACTTCTTATTGATGCGAGATACTTCTGACATTTGAACAGCTTACTTTTTATAATCAGTGGTGAGTACCCTGAATGTGGTGCGCCTGTTTTGCTGGTGTTGTGCTTCAGTGCATTCTATACCATCAATGCAATCGTTCACCAAGCGTTCTTCTCCATAACCCACTGCTGTGAGGCGTTTCTTTTCAATGCCTTTGGAGAGCAGGTAATCTACGCACGATTGTGCCCGCTTTTGTGAGAGTGTAAGGTTGTATTTGGCATCCGACCGACTATCAGTATGTGAAGCAATTTCAATGGTGATGTTGGGGTTCAATAAGAGAATTTTTACCAACGAGTCTAATACTGTTTTGGCTTCTACCCGTAAGTCGTATTTGTCAAGGTCGTAGTAAATGCCTTTAAGGGTAATTTCCTGCTCGGGAGCAGGCAAAGGTTCAAGATAAATGTCGAGCGTGAGTGTGCTGTCGGTACTCAGGTTAAACGTGCTGATGTTATACTCCACACTGCTGAAGTAGTTTTCATATGCTGCAGTTAGTGAGAAATTAGAGTTATAAGTTAGCTCCTGAATGTAATCGCCTTTTTCTCCTGTTTTCAGTTTGGCAAATGGTTTACCTGAAACGATATTCACTTGTGCCTGTGGCAAAGCAGATTTTGTTTCTTTATCAAACACCCGCCCTTTCACCATAAAAATAAAAGGTTTGGTACTTAAAGCATAGATGTCATCATCACCCGCTCCTCCTGTTCTGTTGGAACAAAAGTAGCCGATTACATCACCGGGTTTGCGCGAGGCATCGGCAGGTAAGAATACAATACCAAAATCATCGCCACCGGAGTTAACGGGGTATTTCATGTTCTCTGCCTTGCTCCATTTTCCCTGTTCTTCTTTGGAAGAAAACAAGTCGAGTCCACCCATACCCAAATGTCCTTTAGAAGAGAAATACAATGTGTTTTCTTTGTCAACATACGGGAACATATCGTCTTCAACCGTATTGATAGAAGGGCCAAGATTTTGAGGAGTGCCCCACTTGTCTGTTGCTGCCTGATACGTCACCACATAAATATCTTTTTCACCCAGAGAACCTTTCATATCAGAAGAAAAGAATAAGCGCTTACCGTCAGGCGAAAATGCCGGATGTCCGCAGCTCACAGAATCGCTACAAAAGGGTAGTGGCTGAGGGTTGGTCCATTCTCCGTTTACTAGTGAGGTGGAATAAATTTTACAGCCTATACTTTTTCCGTCAGCACCATTGCATTGTGTATAAAGCATGATGGTTACATTAGAATCTACCCATACTGCGCCTTCGTTTTCCGGTGTATTTACCGCACCCCGCAAAGGAGTCGCTTTTTGAAAAGTAGCATCATTGGTGCGGGTAGCTTCAAATAAATCAGAACATTTTTGACCGGTCCACTCAAATATTTTATTACCTGTAGCTTCAGGTCGAGAGGAACTGAAGAACATTTTATTTTTACGTATAAAGGGACTGTAATCGGAGTATGGCGAGTTAAGCGATGATACATTGCTTACGGCAAAGCGGGTAGGGTTGGCTTTCCAGCTTTTGGCTAAATCGCAACTTTGCATACCCAGTTTACCACGAATGTCTTTTGGTTTTTCAAAACTGAAATCATAAAAGGCGCGGTTGGCATCTTCGTAACGTTCGAAATATTTAAGACAATTGCCATAGAGTAAAAGCAGGTTGGGGTCGGGGTACTGGGTATTTACCAACTCCTGAAAATAATTCATGGCCTGTTTGAGGTTATTGGCCTTGGTGTAGCTAAGTGCCACCATGTAGGCCATTTGTCCTTTTTTCTCAGGGTCTTTTATTTTATCGTATAAGCGTTTGAACAAACCTGCTGCAGTGTTGTAGCGTTTGCTGTCAAATGTTATTTGTGCGCGTTCTATTTCTAAATCGAGCGGGGTAGGTGTAGTTTGCGCCAGCGCACAAAATACACCTGCAAGTATGACCAGAAGTAGGAGAAAACGTTTCATATGTTATATAACAACAAAAGTAAGACATGTGTTACAGTGTTGCCCGATTATTTTCAGGTTGCAACAAGGTTGGCCGCAATAAAAAAGCCAGACCACAACGGTCTGGCTTTTGGGGATATTAAAAGTTCATCATTTTCGAGGTGGAGGAGTAGTACCGGGTTTTGTACCTCCTGGTGCAGGAGTAGCTGGTTTATTCAAATCTTTCATCTCGGTTTTAGTTTTAGGGATGAATTTGTTGCTGATAATACGCACTGTGGTACGTCTGTTCATCTGGTGTTCTTCTTCAGTACACTTTCTGAATTCCCACTGGCCTTCGCAGGCGCAATCATTAACCAATTTACTTTCACCGTAACCACGGGCAATTAAACGCTCAGGATCAATGCCTTTAGTAATAACATAGTTAACAGCAGAATCAGCACGTGCTTGTGCCAGACGCACGTTGTAAGAAGAATCAGCACGACAGTCAGTGTGTGAACCCAACTCAATGATAATGCGGGGATATTTATTTAGTGTAAGTACCAATGAATCGAGAATTTCACGTGAACGCGGGCGCAAGTCTGCTTTGTCTAAATCATAGTAGATACCTTCTACTTTAATCATGGCATTGTAATCAAACGGATCGAGCAGGAAGTCCTGAATCAAATCGGTTGATACTTCAAGTCCTTTGGTTGTTTGTGACTCCAGACGAGAATCATAGTAATCTTCTTTTTGAGCAAACAACTCATAATCGGTGCTTGATTTCAGGTCAACAAATTTATAGAAACCGTCTTTATCTGTTTTCGCGGTACGTTTAACGGTATCGGTACTGTTGGTCATAGTAATTAAAGTGTTGGGAAGAATTTCTTTTGTTTTGGAATCACGTGCTACACCACTAATAGTAAATTTAAGCGGTGTCATAGCAAATTTCCATATATCGTCTTGTCCGCGGCCACCTTCACGATTGGAAGTGAAATAACCGAACTCTTTCGATGCATCACAAATAAATCCGAAGTCGTCACCACCTGAGTTAAGGGGTGATTTCATGTTTTTAGGCTCACTCCACTCTATACCGGTTCCATTGGTAGAGAAGATATCCAGACCACCAAGACCGATATGTCCGTTGGAAGAAAAGTACAATGTACCATCAGCATGAACGAAGGGGAACATATCATGACCTTCGGTGTTGATTTTATCACCGATGTTTACCGGATCACTCCAGGTTTTACTTTTCTTCACCCAGTTAACAAAATAAATGTCTTTTCCACCCTTACCACCGGGCATATCAGAAGAGAAATACAGGATATTACCGTCATTAGAAAGAGTTGGGTGTCCGCAACTGAAAGAATCACTACAGAAAGGTAAAACTACCGGTTCGCTCCATTCTTTTCCCTTTAAACTGCTGGTATATATTTTACATGAATTTTTATCTCCGTTTATGCCGTTGCACTGCGTGTAGTACATGGTAGTACCCTTTTTGTCAAAGCAAAGTGTGGCGTCATTATACTTGGTGTTGATTAAACCTTCGAGAATTTTAGGTGCTGAGAGTTTTTTCTTTTTGAGGGTGGAGGAATAAATATCGCAGTACATGTTACCGGTCCACACGTACATGTTTTTGCTTTTTCCCTGCTCACGGTCGGAAGCAAAGTACAAAGCAGTGTTTTTGTAATATGCAGGGCCAAAGTCGCTGAATTTAGTATTCAGTTCTCTACAGTTTTCTACGATATAACGTGTTTTTTCTCCCTTCCATTTAAGTGCATCTTCACAGCCGCGAATCATTTTAAGCGCACGCTCATCATTCGGGTGAGTTTTCAGATACGTTTTAAACTCAGCAATAGCCTCAGCGTATTTTTGATTGTTTTTAAGAGATTCAGCATAGCGAAATTGTGCTTCGGGGTCTTTAAAACCTGATTTGATGGCTTTTTTATACCAAGCTTCAGCGTTTTTGGTGTCATTCACCATGCGGTAGCTTTCAGCTGTTTTAAAGCAGGCCTCTTTCTTTTCGTCTTTGTCTTTGGTGGTGCTGTAAACACTTTTGTAAGACTCCAGCGCAACAAAGTACTCCTTTTTATCAAAGGCTTCATTAGCGGCTTTCATGTTACCTTTTCCCCCACCGCAAGAACCTGCAGTTAAAATAGCAAAAGCTACAAAAGATAATAGTAAGTAAGTAAATCTCTGTAATTTCATCGTATCGTATTAACTGAATTTAGATATCAAATATTTTCAAATATGAAGAAAATAAGTAAAAAAACAACCATTTGGGCTGTACTTAGTGCAAATTAACCTGCTAACTGCTGTGTATGAACAAAAAAAGCGGGCTTTGTAACCCGCTTTTTATTATTTGATAAATAACATTTCTCTGTATTTGGGCAGTTGCCACAACTCATCTTCAACAATGAGCTCCAGTTTATCACTGTTGTAGCGTATTACGTCAAAGTAAGCTTTTATCTTATTGCAGTAGGCAATGGCCCGTTTATGTGTGTCAGCCATGTTGTTGGCTTTTTTGCGTTCCTCCACCATGGCATTTACACTGTTTACAATGGTGGTTACTCTTTCGCCTATCTCGTTAATTAAATCGAGTTGTACCTGATATACTTTTTTGTTTACACCCAGTAGCTTTAGGCTGGCCGCATTATCACTCAGTTTTTTCTGGTAGTTAAGAGCTGCGGGTACAATGTAGGAATGAGCCAGTTCGCCCATTACGCGTGATTCAATCTGGATTTTTTTGATGTAATCTTCCAGCATAATCTCGTGGCGGGCTTCCAGTTCTTTCTCGTTAAAAATATTGTTCTTGATAAACAGGTCCTTAGATTGTTTGCTTACATAAGCATCTAAAGCCTGTGGTGTGGTCTTGATGTTTTTCAATCCACGTTTGGTGGCTTCTTTTACCCACTCGTCTCCGTATCCGTTGCCTTCAAAAAGAATTTTCTTCGTAGTTTTGATATAGCTGCGCAGTATTTTAGCAATAGCTGCTTCAGTTTTTTCTCCTTTTTTCACTAAGGCATCTACTTCCTTTTTGAATGCTATTAACTGATTGGCCACAATGGTGTTGAGTACTACCAAAGCAGATGAGCAGTTGGCCGAAGAGCCTACAGCCCTGAACTCAAATTTGTTTCCGGTAAAGGCAAAAGGTGACGTGCGGTTACGGTCGGTATTATCCAATAAAATTTCAGGAATCTTAGGGAAATTAATGCTGCCCACTTTGTTGGCATCAGCAGCTTTGGTATTGGTGCTTTCCAACTGCTTTAATACCTCGCTCAGTTGAGTTCCGATAAAAATAGACATGATGGCCGGAGGAGCTTCATTGGCACCCAAGCGGTGGTCGTTGGCTGCAGAGGCAATGCTGGCACGCATCAAATCGGCATTGTCATGAACGGCTTTAATGATGTTTACAAAGAAGGTTAAAAACTGCAGGTTATTCATGGGTGTGGAACCCGGTGATAGCAGATTTACTCCGGTATTGGTAATAATAGACCAGTTGTTGTGTTTGCCCGATCCGTTGATGCCTGCAAATGGCTTTTCATGCAGCAGCACTTCGAAGTTGTGTTTCTTCGCTACTTTCTCCATAATGTCCATTAAAAGTTGGTTATGGTCAACCGCCAGGTTAGCTTCCTCAAACATGGGGGCGCATTCAAACTGTGAAGGAGCTACCTCATTGTGGCGGGTTTTTAACGGAATGCCCAACTTGAGCGATTCTGTTTCGAAATCAAGCATAAACTGGTAAACGCGCTCAGGTATGGAGCCAAAGTAGTGGTCCTCCAGTTGCTGTCCTTTAGCCGGTGTGTGGCCAACCAAGGTTCTCCCTGTGAGCATTAAATCAGGGCGGGCCAGGTAAAATGCCGAATCTACTAAAAAGTACTCCTGTTCAATGCCCAATGAAGCATGTGCCTTGGTTACTTTTTTATCGAAATAAGATGAGCACACATCAACCGTAGCTGACTCAAGAATGTGCAGCGCTTTCAATAATGGTGCTTTATAGTCTAAGGCCTCACCCGTGTAAGAAACAAAAATGGTAGGAATGCACAACGTTTTTCCGCTGGTGTTTTCCATGATAAAGGCAGGAGATGAAGGGTCCCAGGCAGTATACCCGCGGGCTTCAAATGTATTGCGTATACCTCCGTTTGGAAAGCTGGAAGCATCGGGTTCCTGCTGTACCAGCGAGTTACCTGTGAATTTTTCTATAGACTGTCCGTCTTCAGCGGGTTCAAAGAAGGCATCGTGCTTCTCGGCAGTGGAGCCGGTAAGCGGTTGAAACCAGTGGGTGTAATGCGTTGCCCCCTGATTGTGTGCCCAGTGTTTCATGCCATTGGCCACCTGATCAGCCAGTTTACGGTCAATTTTATCTCCCGTGTGAATGGCGTGCATTACCGCTTCATACGCATCTTTTGTTAAGAAATTGCGCATAACCTGCGGTGTAAAAACATTGCAGGCGAAATATTCAGAAATTTTTTCAGACGGAACATCAACCGGAACCACCTTGCGGCTGCTGATGGTTTCGATGGCCTTAAAACGCATTATTGACATGACTTTGAATTGATTATGATTTTACGGATGGGGTGCTTTTTCGGGGCGTGAAAATACATAAATAACAGATTATTCATGCAAACGTTTATAAAATGTGAAAACAATCATGCAACTTATGTGCTTCTACATTTATCTTACCTCACAAACAACCCCAAAATATGCTAAATAAATACCTCTTATCATTTGTAATTGTAACAACAGTTTTTATTGCTTTTGACACCTGTTCAGAAAGTCATCAGCTGCATTCTTATTCTACAGGTGCTCCCGGTCCTGCTGCCTGCACAGGTTGCCATGGGGGAGCAGCCATTAATTCCGGATCAGGTTCTGCCTCTGTTTCTATCGTTGGCGACCCCATAGGTTATGTTCCGGGGCAAACCTACCAGATTCAAGTATCGGTAGCTACTTTCGGCAGAAGTAAATTCGGTTTTGCTTTATCAGCAGATAATGGGAGCGGCAGTAGCCGGGGTACGCTGAATAATGGAGGTAATTCGGCAGTGCAGGTTCAGAGTAATTATGCCACACACACCTCATCGGGCTTATCGGGAACAGATTCCAAAACCTGGACTTTTAACTGGACCGCACCCGCTACAGCACAAGGCACAGTTCGTTTTCTGGCTTACGGAAATGCATCCAACAGCAGTAATTCCGATAACGGTGATTTGATTTATTCGGCTACCAAAACACTTGCTCCGGCCACCACAGGTATGGCAGATATTACGGCCTTGGGTAGTGTAGAAGTATACCCCAATCCGGTAAAGGACAAGTTTAATCTGTCTATACAACTTAAAAAAGACGGGATTGTAAAAGCTGAATTAATTAACCGTAACGGAACAAAAGTGCAGCAACTCTTTACTGAATCATTTGAAACAGGAGCTAATTTAATTCCCGTGCACCTGCCTGAAGGTTTGTCAAAAGGTATTTATTATCTCCTTCTTCAACAAAACGGGCAATCAACTGTTAAAACCATTTTTGTTCAATAGTTTATTAATAATTCCATTTCAGTTAAGAAGCCGGACCTTTGGTTCGGCTTTCTTATTTAATATTGCAGCATGAATAATTTTCTTCACCTCGCTTCGGATTTTGAACAGACAGTTAAACAGGCAGGGCAGTTTATTGCACGTGAAAGATTGTCGTTTCAAGAATCGGCTGTGAGCAGTAAAAGTTTTAATCAACTGGTGTCGTACGTTGATCAGGAGGCCGAGAATCAATTGGTGAACAACCTGAAACTATTGTTGCCGGAAGCCGGTTTTTTAACGGAGGAACAAACTACAACACAAACTACGGAAGGTCTGCATTGGATTATTGACCCGCTGGATGGTACCACGAATTTTATTCACGGTATACCGGTGTATAGTGTGAGTGTGGCTTTGGCGCGGGGCAAGGAGCTTTTGCTGGGAGCCGTATATGAAATTAACCGTGACGAATATTTTTTTGCAGCCAAAGGTGAGGGTGCGCAGTTGAACGGAAATCCTATACACGTGAGCATCCATACAGAGCTCGGCAACACGTTAATGGCAACCGGTTTTCCGTACTATGATTTTGACGGATTGGAGAATTATTTAGCTGTGCTGAAGGAGCTGATGCGCACTACACGTGGTTTGCGCAGGTTAGGTTCAGCAGCCGTTGATCTGGCTTATGTGGCCTGTGGCAGGTTTGATGGTTTTTTTGAATTGAGTCTTCATGCGTGGGATGTTGCAGCAGGCTGTTTGCTGGTGCAGGAAGCAGGAGGGAAAATAACGGATTTTAACGGAGGAGATAATTACATACACGGAAAAAGTATAGTGGCCGCTTCTGCAAATATCTACCCCGAATTGCAGGCGATTATTACAAAAGAATTTTCTGCCCGTTAATGGCATCGCGTTGAAACAACACTTTGCTGTTGTCTTCCACACTTACGGGCGGGTCAATACGACTTGGTTTGCGTTTGAGTAGAAATAAAACAAGCAGCGAAACCACCGGTGCAAGAGAGGCAATCAAAAACCACCAGCGGCCGGAGTAACCCTTTTCGCGCGCATATTGAGCAGTAACTACTGATATGCCGATAAAAACAGGGTAGATAAGAAAAAATTCCATAGGGCAAGGGTGTTAAATCCGGATGCAAAGCAACTGCATTTGCCTGAAACTTTAAAACGGAAGAGGTTTAGCGGTCTGTTTTTTTGATTCAAGTGCGCGTTTCAGCGCTTAAGGTGTAAATCAGTTTTGCAGCAAATCAATCATTGCTGCATTGAGTGTAGCGTGCTTCTGTAAAATTTCAGGACAGGCATATTCGCTTGCTCCTCCTTTGTTCAGCATCCATTGCAGCAGTTCCTTCTTCTCCTTATCTTTCCATTGACGGATATTGCTTAACTGAACAAACAATAAGCTAAGTTGATTGAAGCTGTTCTGCTGCGACTCGCTGTAAGTTTTCCATACTTGCGCTGAAATATTCAATTGAAGGCGCATGGAGGCACTGCTTTTTTCCACTGCTTTTTGACGGTCTCCTTTGTAAGCCATGTTGATGTATTCACTTACTTTATTGCTTAGCGAGCTCAGGTGAGCTTGCGTAAGTACATTATCGGGCAATGGTTCAATAACAAGTGCAGCATTTCCGGCTACCAGTTTTTTCATCATGTTAAGCGGTGTACGATATCCTTTTTGTGTACTTATTTTTTGTTGTTCTTCCTCAGCTAGGCGGGCAATTTTTTCTTCTACCGGCCTAAAGCCCATGCGGTAGTAAAACCAAAATGCACCTGAGAGCAGTCCCTCTTTATTGCCATGCCCCATTTGGTAAGGTTCAACAGTGAATTCTTTCACCCCAAATCTGTGATGGTACACCCGCATCAGTTGGCAGAATAAATGTGCTGATTCGCCACCGCGAAATGGTTCGTAAATGTTCAAACCTATTTTAGCTGTGTGACCAAAAGGCCAGGCACCACCATATGCTACTGGAATGCCATTTTTGAAGGCCATGTATCCGGCATAGGTTTCAAAAGCCAATCTGCGGTTGGGTTCCAGTTCAAACAAAACAATGGATATTCCTTTGCCGGTATTGTACTGTTCGATGGTATTGATGTTGGTGTAGGTAATTGTATCCGTTTCCCTATTAAGTAAGAACAACGAGGCTCTTGCAGCACTCACAAGTTTCTCTTTTTCTGCTTTAGTTAATGCAACTTTTTCTGAAAGCGGCTCTTTAATGAGTTGCAGTGCATCAACTTTTTTAGTGAGTTCTTTTTTGTGGTAAAAAGCAGAGGTGTTGAGTATGCTTAAATTGGTTCGCGATGGAACCGGTTCATTCAATGTGATAGTCACAAATATTTTCAAAGCATCAAAAAGCTGTTCTTTGATAGCGGCTGAAACGCTTACGGAATCAAATAATGCAATCAGTAGCACCAGTGCATTTTTTCCTGTGTCTTTTTTGTATTGCAATAACCAGCTTTCGAGTGTTACAGAAGAGTCATTGAGTTGTTCACTTTCAGCAATTGGTAATGTGCAGCGTAAAATTTCTTTGCTCCATGCTTCATCTCCTTCGCAGGAGTAGAGTTGAACGGCATCTCCATAAACTTGCAGCAAATGGCGACAAAGTGTAAGGCTGAAATTAGCCCGCGTATCTGTACCCGAAATTCCTGTGCGCACCAGCTTTTGAGCCTTACTACTGTTGTTGCCGTTTTGAATAGCGGAGGCAAATTGTGCCACGCGCCTCAACTCAGCACGGGTTGTTTTATGTAAGGTGCTGCTTTGCGGATAAGCGACCATAAAAAGTAAAATTTCATGGTACGTTATCAATTCTTTCGAAGTAGTAAAATTGATATTGCTGAGTTGTTGCAGCAAGGCATTTTTTTGCTGTTCGGCCTCTGCTGAAAACTGATTGCTCAGCAGGCGAAGTTGATTGAGTAGCTCCACGGTATAAATTTTATACCAAGGTAACCTTTAGTTTTTATTTCCTGAAATTTTTGCATTGATGAGCAGAGCCAATGTGGCCAGTAAAGCCAACCAGCCCATGTAATCGCCAAAACGTACATAAAATGTGAGTGCAGAGTCAGGCTTGATTTTGCCTTTTATTACTGCGGGTTTCCACCAGTCGGTAGCTTGTGTGCGTTGTCCGGTTGCATCTATAAAGCACGATATACCTGTGTTGGCACTGCGGGCAATACTTCTGCGTGTTTCGATGGCTCGCAGTGAGGCATAGGCGTAATGTTGCATATAACCCTCCGTATCTCCCCACCAACCGTCATTGGTAATGATGCAAATAAACTCAGCCCCTTTGCGTACATAGTCAGCCACATAATTTCCGAAAATTGATTCATAGCAAATAACCGGAGCAACGGTGTTTAATCCGGTAAATACGCCTGCTTCATCCTGCGCCCCCAATGAGCCGGAAGTTCCGCCCAGTTCAATGGCGAAGTCTTCGAGAAATCCGAATATTTGCGGATAGGGCATACGTTCAACACCCGGCACCAGTTTCGATTTGTGGTAGAATTGCACACTATCGCCATGATTAAGTTCAAGGGCAGTATTGAACACATCGTACCATTGTTTACCTCGTTTGGAATAACGTGCGGTTGCTGTGGCTTTATCCTGATAAAATAAATAGGTATCTGCACCGCTGATGATGTTTAGCCCGGGGAATTTTTCCAACAATGTTTTAAGTTGTTGAATGCTTTGTGACGTGTTGCCATTATCGTTTTCAAATATGCCATCAGTAAGTGCGGTTTCAGGGAGTACCAGATACTGCGTTTCGCTATCCACTTGTTGCAGGCTCAGTTGCAGCATTTCATTTACCAGCAAGTTGGGCGGTTGCTCAAATTTTTCATGGTAAGGGTCGTGGTTGGGCTGTACTATTACAACCTGCACGTGCTTAGTATTTGCAGCATCATGTAACAAGTAATTTCTCCAAACCACATAAGAAAGTAAAAACGGCAGGCAAATACTCAGTGTGATAATGCTTGTTTGAGTCAGTTTCTCTTTTACCGTAAACTCGTTTAATTGTACCAGCAAGCGATAGATGAGGTAGTTTACGGTGAGTATCCAAAAACTCCCGCCCAGCACACCGGTATACTCATACCATTGAATCCAGCTCAGGTTATTGGCAAAGGCATTTCCCAGTGTAAGCCAGGGCCAAGCCAGTTCCCAGTTGAGGTGAAAAAATTCAAAAAGTAACCAGGGGGCAACAAAGCACCAAATGTGAAAGCGAGGATTTATTCTTTTGATGAGCCATTGGTATAGCATTAACGGGAGGGGCATCAACAATCCGTTTACGATTACTGCGGCTGCTATGGCACCAAACACAGAGGCATTTTTTATCCAATAGGTACAAAGCAGGTTCCAGGTAACCAAAGCAATAAAAGTATACATGAACCGGTATAAACTTTTGCGGGCGGCCTGTGCATTAATAAGTCGTAACAGAAACAAGAGTGGGACCCAGGCAATGAAACTTACCCATCCCAATTGATGCGGGGGCCAGGCCAGCCATAACAAAAGTGCGCTGCTAAGGGAGAGAAATAAGTAGTTGAGGTGTTGTTTTCCGTTCATCAGTGTTGCAATATACATTGCTTATAACAAAAGAACAGTCGCAGGTGTTGCACCAAAATGTTTTACTTTTTCCGTTCAGGTGAGACTAAAAACAAAAACGACCGACTCATAGAGCCGGTCGTTTTTGTGTGTATGAAATGAAGGTTAGTAAATCACAGTCATTTCCACCCTGCGGTTGCGGTCGCGTCCTTCAGGTGTTTTGTTATCGGCAATAGGTTTGCTTGAGCCATAACCTTTAGCATTGATGCGTGTTGCAGCAACACCTTTTGAACTGAGGTATTTCTTAACTGCATTGGCACGTTTCTGAGAAAGCAAAGTATTGGTTTTTGCATTTCCTACATTGTCTGTATGACCATCAATCTGTAGTTTCCAGTTCGGATTTTTCTTCAACAGTTCAGCCAGTGCATTTAAAGATGCATAAGACTCTCTGCTGATGATATCTTTACCTGAAGCAAATTCAAGCGCTTCGAATGCTGCTGTTAATATTTCCTGCTCTTCTTTTTTCAATTCAGGACATCCGTTGTTTCCGGCAACACCTGCTACAGCAGGGCATTTGTCGAAGTTGTCGCTAATGCCGTCACCGTCTGTATCAGGGCAACCGTTGGCTGCACGTGGTCCGGGTGTTTGAGGGCAAGCATCTAATGCATCAGGTACAGAATCTTTATCACTATCAGGGCAACCCATAGCATAAGCAGGGCCGGCAACTGCAGGACATGGATCCATTTTGTCACTGATTCCGTCACCGTCTGTGTCAGGGCATCCGTTGAATTGAACAGGTCCTACTACATCAGGACAATCATCGCGTTTATCTTGAACGCCATCACCATCACGGTCAGGACAACCGTTGAATTCAGCTTTACCTGCGCTATCAGGGCACTCGTCTAATTTATCAGGAACACCGTCATTGTCTTTGTCAGGACAACCGTTAAACTGAGCCAGACCTGCTTTATCAGGGCACTCATCTGCTTTGTCCATAATTCCGTCACCATCTGTATCAGGGCATCCGTTGAATTGTGGCAAACCTGCTTTATCAGGGCAAGAATCTAGTTTGTTAGGAATTCCGTCACCATCTGTATCAGGACAACCGTTAAACTGTTTTGCACCTGAATCAGAAGGACACTCGTCAAAACGGTCAACAATACTGTCATTATCTGTATCAGGACATCCGTTCCAGAATTCAGGACCGGATTGGTCAGGACAAGAATCCAAACTGTTTATGATGCCATCATTGTCATTGTCAGGGCAACCGTCAAATGCTTTTAAGCCGGCTTCATCAGGGCACTTATCTTTAAAGTCGGTGATACCGTCTTCATCACGGTCAGAGGCTTTGCGGCCAAAGGTGAGGTATAAGCCGGTACGTAAATGTACGTTTCTGGTTTCTTTAGGACTTACTACTGCCAGAAGGTTATCGGTCATAACGTGCCACTGCAAAGGGCCAAGATTCAAAGCAACACCCACACCAAGGTTACTGAAACTGTTATTGGTGTAAGTATATGTAGCGCTCAAGTTCATGAAACGCCCGATACCGGTAGCCGCATTGAGGCCAATGGAAGGGTAAAGTTTTTTATCAAAAAACTGTCCGTGAAATACAGCACCAACGGTTGATTTTTCACCGATGAAATAATTGGCACCTACATAAATCTGGCGGGTGAGTTTTGATTTGTAAGCCGTGTTGCTTTTTGCTCCTTTTACATCAAATGTGTTTTGGAGTGAGTCACCAGCTTGAGAGAAGGCATCACCTAAAGAGCTTGAATCATTCAGGAAGTCGTTAATGCCAATACCTGCATAAGAGTAACTTTGATTAGGGTTAGTGGATTTGTATGAGTACAAATCATCTTTCCATTTGATGGAACCAATGTCCAGCAAACTGGCTGAAATCATTACGCGTTTGGTAGGCTTGTACGTTACGCCCAAATCTGCTGCAAATCCGGTATTCTTTTTACCTAATAAATATTTGCTCGCATTATCAGATGCTCCGTCAAATGCTGTGTCCAATCCCGAAGTGTTTATATGAATATTGGTTCTTCCGGTAAGTGCATAGGTATTGGGGTCAGTAAGCAAAGCAATGTCTGAGCTCACAGTTTGGATGTTCTCCATACCATAAAGGTATTTGAGTGTTACGCCTGCTGTCCATTGTTCACTTATTTCATGTGAGTAGCCTAAGCCGTACTCGCGGTAGTGAACAGCATCCATGCCCACGTTAAGTTTTTGTTCAGTTCCTGCTGTCGGACCGTTACCGTTAATCAACAGACCGAATAAATCTTTGCTGTAGGATAAGCGCATTTCAATACGTTCCTGGGCATGCAGGCGAAGATAGCCCGCACCTATTTTGATACCCAAATCAAACAGTTGAAATTTAAATGCAGAAGACAAGAAGTTTTTAGGTTTCATGCCACCCAGCATACCGTTCAAATCGATGTATGTAGAGTCATCTGCACGTTTCTTCATAAAGTCGTTGTACACAAAACCACTGTTGGAAAAAGCGATCATGGTAGAGCCGATTCCCGGTACAGCAAAGTTTACTTTAGCCTGAGGACGGAAAGCGGGGTTGAGGTTTAAACGTGTATGAACAAAGTTCATATTATACAGCGTAAGGTCATTTTGCGCTGTTGCACCAAGTGATAATAACACTAAGGTGACAAGGTATAGGTATGATTTGATTGATTTCATGATGTAATTTTTTTTAGTTGGTTAGTTACTCGCTGTCTTCTTTAAGGTCAACATTTAATTTGGCCCGCATAGCGAGTTTTACATCAAGAGTGTAATCGGAGTATATTCTTACATCAACACCTGTAGGGGCTGATTCCAATCGTGCACTCACAGCTAAGAAGCGGCACAATGTAGTAATTCTCTTCCACCTGATTTGGTTGAGGGAGTTATCTGTTGTTGATGAAGTGGGAGCTATAACTTTACCATTTCCATCAATACTGGCAGCTCTGGCTACTTTGGTTTGCAAAGGAGAAATGAGTGAATCGATTCTGTTTTTAAACTGATCAAGGAAATAAATTTGTGTATTTACATCCAGCGGGAAACCATTGTTAATAAACGTACGGATAGTAACTTGCTCTACATCCAGATTGCTGGTATCTTGAAACTCGAAATCAAATTCTTTTTCCAATGCAAAATTATTGGCTGTACCATACAACGGCAACTCAATGCGGGCTGAAATATCCATCCTGCTGGTGTCCAACATAAAGTTTCTGGAAGCGGGTGTACCGTTGGGGTTAGTAGTAAAGTCAAGTTTATATATGAGGTACTCAGGGTTGCTGTTAATGATTGTTCTGATATTACTGTTGCCGTTGTCAAATATTTTTGATGTGTTAATAATATCTCCCAGATTTACAGCTCCGTTGATGGTAGTGGGCGTGCTTACTTCACTTCCGGTTACGTTAATTGTTCCTGCATTAGGACCTGCCGGTATGTAAGACCTCATTTGATTAACGTTGGTTCTTACTGTAACTCCGTAAGAGTTTTTGAAAACAAAAATAGCACGTGGCGCAGCGTGTTGAATGCTACCGGTATACAGGCTGTTTTTAAACAGAGCAAAACGCACAGTATCGGTGTTAGTCGAGTTGGTGCTGGTTCCCACATCACCATGAACTCTTCTGAATTTAGGCGCATTAAAACTAACGGAGTAAGTTACCTTGTCACTTGTTGTAGGCAATGGGCCGGCCCCTTTAGTTAAGGTGGTGGTAATCTGAACAGGAACTCTGTTGGTTTGTCCACCGCCATTGGTCATGTCAAACACATAATCTTCGAGGTTAACGGAGAGGTTATTGTTTTCGTAATTGTTTGCTGCATTGAGTGTAGCTGTAAGCGTTAAAGGAGCAGAGCCTTTACGTGCTCCGGTAAAGGAGAAGGAAACAGTTGCATCATGTTGAATGGTTGATTTGATGCTGAAGGTTATACTACCTCCTTTAAATTCAATGGTATCAATCTGAACAGTACCCGCAGAGAAGTTGAAATTCTGGTTGTCCTGAAATGAAGCGGTACCTCCGGTAGGTGCAACTGAAAAAGCGGCTACAGCAACAGGATTCATAAAACCATCAAACGGGCCGAACACCTGACCTTGAATGGGGTAGGCGTCTTCAGCATTTGTAACTGACATTTCATCGGTGTAGATGAGGGTACAGAACTTCTGTCCGTCAACTTCAATTTTACCGTCTTTATCACCTTTGGTAATAATGTCGGCTGCTGTTAATGATGAGTTAACCAACGGGACTGCAACGTCAGGATTCCATCTTACTTCAGCCAGCTTGTCGAAATCATCGGCACAGGCATGAAGTAACAAGACTCCGGCTGCAACAGCCATCGCCTTGGTCATCTGCTTAATCGGTAAGAGTGTATTCATATTAGTTAGTTATTTATTTGATTGGTTAAAATTACTAAAAACAGTTCAAATTTATCTTTATGAGGTAAAATTACTGTTATTAACTGAGTAAAATACTACTAAAATGTGATGAGTGCGGAGTATTTACCTGTCAACTCAGAATAGTATCTTTGAAAGTGCCTCTTCCACAGATCTTACTGCGGGCATGCAGGTTTGATCAACGCATACATATACTCTGAGGTTTTCTTCTGTATTGTTTTTGCCTGCTGTGAGCGGAATGTCGCCTTGCATTTCTTCACCGGCAATGGTGTAAATAAAGTGAGGTAAACTCTTTTGAGCCAGTTGTATGGAAGCTGAATGAGCGTCCTTCCCCGTGAGCACCAGTTGGTAATATGGTGCACTCATCCACAGCATCAGATCCAGCCAGTTGGCATAACCGTTAATGTACTGCCCTATTTTAGGTTGTACGGTTTGTATCATTTTTTCTGCCATTTGTTTCTTTACCGGTTCTCCGAAAAAATAGCTGAGTTGATACAAACTTTTAGCCAGCACCGAGTTAGAAGAGGGGGTTACATCATCTGTAATGTCTCTTTTTCGGGTAATCAATTGTTCGCCTGAATGAGAATTGAAGAAAAAGAGTTCGCTGTCCTTGTCGTAAAACAGGCTGATGCACTCGTCCATCAACTGTTTGGCTTGCAGCAGGTAAGTTGAATTACCGCTCACCGTGTGCAACTGAATAAGGGCCTCTATCAGGTATGCATAATCTTCAGAAAAGGCGTCAACACTTACTTTTCCGGCTTTCCCTATGCGGTACAATTTACCATTGACATAATGATTGGTCATCAGGTAAGCTGCATTACGTTCAGCCATATTCAGAAATAATTCATCAGCCGTGGCGCGGTAACAATCTACCAAACCGGTGATGGTAAGTGCGTTCCAAGAGGTGACAATTTTATCATCAAGCCCGGGGCGTATGCGTTTTTCTCTGGCAGCCAGCAGTCTGATATGGCACCGTTGCAAGATGGCGGCCAACTCTTCTTTGTTTTTTCCGCTCAGATTTAGCAGTTCATGATCGGGCAGTGTTTTGTACAGAATGTTTAAGCCGTGCTCCCAATTACCTTGTGGTTGAACGTTGTAATACAGGCTGAACAAAGGCTCATCTTCACCCAGTAGCTGCTGCAATTCTTCTTTCGACCAGATGTAAAATTTGCCTTCTACCCCTTCACTGTCGGCATCCAATGCAGAGTAAAATGCTCCGTTACTATCGGTCATCTCACGTGTGAGCCATTCAGCGGTATGGTAAATTACGTGTTTGAAAAGCAGGTTTTGTTTTTCTTTAAATGCATTGGCATAGAGTGATAGCAGTTGCCCGTTGTCGTACAACATTTTTTCGAAGTGTGGCACTTTCCAGTAATGGTCGGTACTGTAGCGTGCAAATCCGCCACCACTCTGGTCGTAAATTCCACCCTCGGCCATTTTGGTGAGTGTAGTGAAAACAGCCTGTTTCACATCATCGTCTTTCATACGAATGCTGTAATGTAAAAAAAACAGGTGGTTGTTGGGCATGGGAAATTTAGGCGCCCAGTTGTATCCGCCAAATACACGGTCCAACTTTTCTTTAAAAGTATCAACGTATTGTTTTACCACTTCTGCGGAAATACTTTGATCATTTGTTGCCACAGGCAGAGCGTCCATGCGTTGAATGCTGCCGGTTAATTTTTCAGCAAATTCAATGGCTTCCGTTTTTTTATTCTTATAAAAGTTGTCTAATGCAATAAGTGTTTCCACCCAGTTCTCCTTGGGGAAATAAGTGCCTCCGTGCAGCGGTTTCCCGTCAGGCAAAACAAACATGTTAAGTGGCCAACCGCCTCGCCCGGTAATTAATTGCACAGCATCCATATAAATCTGATCCACATCGGGGCGCTCTTCGCGGTCAACTTTTATGCACACAAAACGTTGGTTCATTACATCGGCCACCTCTTCATCTTCAAAACTTTCGTGTTCCATTACATGGCACCAATGGCAGGCAGAGTAACCAATGCTCACCAGCACCAGCTTATCTTCCCGTTTAGCTTTATCAAAAGCTTCCTCGCCCCAGGGGAACCAGTTAACGGGGTTGTGGGCGTGTTGCAGCAGGTAGGGGCTGGCAGCATCAATGAGTCGGTTGGTGTATTTGTGTTGCATGTGGTGGCAAAGGTAGTTCATGTGAGAGAATTGATGTTCCCTGCGGTACATATTCATTGATGTGTGTACCGAATAGGCTCACAGTAACGTTTGTCAAAGTTCTGTCAAAAGGCCGTGTTCTGACAGATATCATTTTTTTAGCCTGTGCGGCTCACCGACCTTTGACCCTCAAAATTTAGAATTACCACATGAAAAAAGTTTTACTTTCTATGATGAGTGCAGTATTGTTTACTGCAACTTTTGCCCAAACCACCGATACGGTGTATTGCGGAGCAGGGTTTATTAACCGTGTGTTTTACAACATGAATAGCGGCACACAAACTCCTGTGCTCAACGCAAGCTGGCACTTAGCTTTTACTGTTCGCCCCAGCGCTTTTCCCGGTAACCCTATGGGTGGAACGGTAGTGCGTTACAACGGTAGTACAGGAATAAAAGTTTACCGCGTACCGGGCAAAACTGCTGCTGATTTTAATACCGCTGTTGATACTACCGGTATGTCTACAACCTGGAAAAACCTGATTGACCCGGATACCAGCTGGGGTGTGGGAGCTTTTAATGCAAACAAATCCACCTCCAATATTTTCAATTTCGGATGGGGTACATACAACCAAAACAGCAAAGACGTAGTGGGTGATTCTATTTACGTTTTACGTTTGCAGGTAAACGGCCTTTCTAAGAAATTCACCATTGAGAAATTAGTGTTTGATTCACTCTGGATGATTCGCTGGGCTGATTTAGACGGCAGCAATCCGGATAGTTTAACCATTAACAAAAAACAATACACCGGTAAAAACTTTGTTTACGTTAACCTGCTTACCAAAACACTTACTGACCATGAGCCATTGAGTGCCAACTGGGATTTGTTGTTTAACCGTTATGCCACTTCTGTAACCTTGTTCAACACCACCATTAATGATTATCCTGTGGTAGGTGTGCTCAGCAATATCGGTGTTCAGGTGGCTGAAGCCCGTGGTGTAAATAAAGACAGCGTTTCTAATTTCCCTTACAACAACAGCTACACCACCAACATTTCTGAAATAGGTTGGGATTGGAAGTCTACGTTAAGCCAAGCCATTATTGATTCATTGGTGTATTTTGTAAAAGCCAAAGACGGTAACATATACAAAACTGTATTTACCTATTACGGAGGTAACGTTAATGGTAAAGTGGCCTTTACCAAGTCTAACATGGGAACTACTTCAGTAAAAAATATTAATGCTGCTGCACAATCGTTCAGCGTTTATCCTAATCCTACTTCAGGTGTAATCAATTTAGTGTTCAACAATACATTGGAAGCTCGTGAGCAAAACATTCAGGTAACAGATGTTGCCGGTAAAACAATGTTCACTCAAACTATCGGTACAGGTTCAGGTTTAAATAACCACACGGTTAATTTGAGCAACCTTCCTAAAGGGCTCTATTTCGTAACCATTACTGCTGAAGGAGCTTCAGCACACCAACGTGTACTTGTAAAATAAGCATGCGAGAATCGCTTACAGGAATTAAATTATTTTTTATTGGCTGTTTGTTCCCTTTTATTTTAAAGGGGCAAACAGCCATAAGTGTTTATTCAGGGGCCACTAAACTGCCTTTGCCTGATGCGATGGTGTATTATAAAAAACTGGGTACTGCCAAGGAAAATCAGCACCTTGTTTTTACAGATAAACAAGGAAAGGCTGATTTGAAATTGTACGGGCCATCTCTGGTTTATATCAACTTTCCGGGTTATGAAAGCGTGCTCGATACCTTACAGGATACCACAAAAACGAAAGAATATTTTTTGCATGCACTTAACCGCACGTTAGATCAGGTAGTGGTTACGGGGCAGTATGAACAACGTACAGCCGACCAATCTGTTATTCGCATTAAGGTAATAGACAGCAAACGCATCGAGAAGCAAGCGGCTCAAAACATGGCACAATTACTTGCCAATGAACTTAACGTAAAAGTGCAGAATGATGCCTTGCTGGGCACGGGAATTTCATTGCAGGGTGTAGGCGGACAAAATGTGAAAATTCTGATTGACGGTGTGCCCATCTCCGGGCGTATGAATGGCAATGTGGATTTGAATCAGCTGCTTACTTCTAATGTGGAGCGTGTGGAAATTATTGAAGGCCCTATGTCGGTTGTATACGGCACTGATGCTTTGGGCGGGGTAATTAACATTATTATGCGCAAAGAAGTAGATCTGGCTAAAAAATATTCAGTGAACACGTACTATGAAAAAATAGGAAAGTACGGACATTACAATGCTGATGCGAGTGGCTCGTGGAAAATTGGTTCTTCCTCTCTGCTGGTTTCCGGTGGCAGGTATTTTTTTCAGGGGTTCACACGTGATGAAAGCCAACGTGTAATGCCATGGAAACCTAAAGAGCAAATTTTTGGTGACGCACAATTTTCCTTCAAAACAGGTAAAGTACACCACCGTGTTTTTTCGCAGTGGTACCGCGAGCAATTAATCAGCAGGGGTAATGCGGTAGTTACACCTTACGAAGCGTATGCCTTTGATGATTTTTACATCAGTTGGCGTAACACCAATGCCTTGTATAGCGATATCAAATTTAACAACAATGCTTCTCTGGCATTTATCAATTCATTTGGCTGGTACAGCCGCAAACGTGAAACGTTTAACCGCAATTTAGTTTCACTGGAAGATACCCGCATCAACAACAATGAACAGCAGGATACCAATCGTTTTCAAAACTGGCTGGCACGTGCCACTTACAGTTCATCACGTCCGTTGGCAAGGTTAGATTTTCAGGCGGGGTATGACGTTAACATTGAACGGGGTACCGGCAAACGTTTGCAAAACAAGGAACAAATGATTCAGGATTATGCCCTGTTTGCTACGGCTGAATATAAACCGGTAACGCGCATCAACATTCGTCCGGGTGTTCGATATGCACTTAATTCCAGATTTGATGTGCCTGTTTTACCCTCATTGAATATAAAGTATGAGGTGAATGCAGTAACAGCAATCAGAGCTTCTTATGCAAGAGGCTATCGCGCTCCTTCGCTCAAAGAAATGAATTTGGAGTTGATTGATGTGAACCACAATGTGGTGGGCAATCCTCAATTGGATGCAGAGCGGTCGGACAATTTACAACTGGCACTTAACTGGCAGCACCGCACCAATACCAAAGTGTACAGAGCAGAGGTGGCTGGTTTTTACAACCATATTTTTGATATGATTTCACTGGCGGTTACTGATCTTTCCATTATGCGATACACGTATATCAATGTAGATGAATTTAAATCGCAGGGATGTAATGTGAGCGGAGAAATTCGTTCAGAGCGATACACGTTTGCAGCCGGTGCAGGCATTACAGGACGCAGCAATAAATTTCAGCAACATGCAAGTATGTTGCCATTTGTGTATTCGCCCGAATTGCGCTGTAATTTTTCATACACCATACCCACGTATAAAACCGACCTTTCAGTATTTTATAAATTTAACGGCAAACAACTGGCTTACGGATTGGATGCCAATGCACAAGTGCAGGAAAATTTTATTCAGAGTTTTCATATGCTGGATGCTAACCTCTCACGCAAAATTTTTAAAGGCAAATGTTACGTAGCCTTAGGTTGTAAAAATATACTGCAGGTAGTGAACCTCAATAGTAATTTAGTAAGTGGTGTACACAGTGTTTCCAGCGGGCAATTACTCATGGGCACAGGACGTTCTTATTTCGCATCGGTTAAGTGGTATGTAGGAGGAGGTAAATCATGAGCACATTTCGGGTACTGAGTATACTATCGTTTGCACTTTTTTTATCCTCGTGTGAGAAAAAAGAAGACCCCTATCAATTGCCAGTTGCAGGGCCATCAAAAGTGATAACCGTTGGCATGACGGAGAACTACAGTCGCCAGGTGTTTTTGAGTTTAGCAACGGGAGATACCACCGGCAGCATGACGTACGGGTGGGATTTGGCTTTTGAATGTGGCGATAGTGCCCGCATACTTACCAACTCAGGCAAAGATGTGATGGTGTATAATACCGGTGTAACTGATTTTAATGCAGTTACCTCCACAACGGGTGCACAGTGGGACTGGGACAGAAGCAGCGGAGCAGATGACTCTTTGGTAATTGGCAAACACTGGCACAACCACCGCATCAGTTTTAAACAGGTGTATTTGCTTGATTTAAGTTCGTTGGTTAATGCAGGCAGCCGTTATAAAAAAATGATTGTTGAATCGGTAGATGCGACAGGTTATCATTTGCGTGTGGCAAATGTAAACGGTACGGAAGAAAAACAAATTACAGTGGCTGTACAACCCGATGTAAATTATGTGTACCTTGATTTGGTGAATGGCACACCAGTACCAACAGAACCGCACAAGGCTTTGTGGCACGTGTGGTTTACACGATATAAAACATGGGTAAGTGCCTTGGGTACTGTTATCCCGTATAATGTTACAGGCGTATACCTTAACCCCAACCAGGTAACTTGTACCAAGGTGGTGGATGTTCCCTTTGAACAAATTGACCACCATTTTGCACAACAGCAAACCTTACACGCGCAAAGAGATATAGTAGGGTATGAATGGAAAGGGTTTGATTTTGATTTTACAAGTGCCAATTACAAAATATACAGCAACTGGACCTATATTCTAAAAGATGCGCAAGGCATTTATTACAAAATGCGTTTTCTTGATTTTTACGATGCCAACCGCAAAAAAGGGTATCCTAAAATAGAGTACCAGCAGTTGTAGGTATAGGCACACGCGTTGAAACTCGCGCGAGTGGGGTGACAGTAATTTATTCTTCAATTACCCCAAACCAATCATAAATCCGTTCGAACCATGTTCCTTCTTTATTAAAAAGTGCATGAAAAAATAAAATTGGGAATTCCAAAGCATCTTTTACTGGTATAGTAATAAAATTGGATTTTGTCTCAATGAATTCGTCTGATTCTTTATTTACCATAAAAATCCACCCACTGTGTTTAATGTCATCCTTATAAATTGGCGAACGGAATAAGTAATTAATTCGTGCTTTATTTTCAAGAATTCTTTTATCTACCGAGCATAGTTGATCGTATACTTTTAATAATTCTCGTCCGTCATCTATAGTTATAATTGGAAATTGATCATCGTGTCGAATTTGAATGATATGTTTAGCTTCAAATTCAATAAGATCACCGAGTTTTAATTCTTCAATTTGGGGTTCTGATGCAATGAATCCAGTAAAAATATTTTCCCTGATTTCTTTAATAATGACCGATAAGTAGTCACCTGTATATTTTTGTGGAGTAATTAGCTTTACATATACTCTACAATATTTTCCAACCTTAATTTTTGATATTTCTTCTTGTGATGGAATAATTTCTGGCTCTGGATCATCCGGCTCATTAAAATCTTTGGAGAGGAGTAAATACCAATTATTCATTCAAGTAACTGTTTTATTTCTATAACGTTCCCTCCTCCACTAGCGCGCGTTTGCAAAGCGTGTGTTTGCGATTTTCAACTGCAAGATAACACGTTTTACTATTTTGCCAATTGGTTCACACAAAAAAGCCCGCTCTTTCGAACGGGCCGTTTTGTTTATAGCGACATTGGTTTATTTCTTCACTAAGCGGGTGGTGTGCATTCCGCTGCTGGTTTGTACTTGCAACAGGTAAACTCCGGCAGGTTGTTGCGCCATAGAAAAGTACTTGCTGTTTTCAGTTTGTACTAAAGCACCTAACATGTTGTACACCGCTACCTGTTCAATGTTTTCAGCTGTTTCAATAGTTACATAGTTGTTGGTAGGGTTAGGGTAAATGACTACTCCTGCTCCGTTGGGTACATTCTTTATACCTGATGGACCTACCGTTACACTGTAACAGATGGAGGTATCTTTTCCGCAACTTGTGGTTACTTCACAAGCATACGAACCACTGGCAGTTGGTGTGAAAGATTGGTTGGTGGCATTGCTTACGGCTGCCATGTTGCTGCAATTGAGCCAGCGGTAGGAGGTGGCAGTACTTTGTGCAACAGTAAGTGTTGTTCCGTTGCTTGTTAAGGCTACATTGGGGGTGCACAACTTCCATAATTCAGTGCCTTCCATTCCCGGGCCGTAAGCATGAAAATATAAGGTGTTATTCAAAACAGCCAGATGCCCCACATCGGCACCGTCTGCACCCGGCATTATTTCATCCATTAGTTTCATGGTGTTTTTTCCGTCATACGAATACAATTCAGTTCCGTTCAGTGTGGTGGTGCCGCTCATAAACAATTTTCCATTGGCTACCAGCATATAGGTAGGGTTGAAAGAATTGTTACCCGGTTCTACCTCAATCGAGAGTTTCGGAGGGTTCACCCCATCGTATTCCCATATTTCATAACCGTTGAGATCAGTATAGATAGAGAAATACAGCTTATCATTAAACACCACAGGATACCTCAGGGAGATAGTACCCGGCCCGCCCCGCAGTTCGGGAAACATAGTGGGTGTGTTGGTTCCATCGTATTGCCACAGTTCTTCTCCCTGCGTACCATTAGTGGCCGCAAAGTACATTTTACCTTTGTATTCAATAAAGTCATGCGGGTTGGAAGAGCCGGTGGGGTTCAGGTCGGCTACCATTTTGGGTGCGTTGGTTCCATCGTATTCCCATAATTCCATTCCATTGGTTCCTTCAGTAGCGGCAAAGTACAATTTACCAAGGGCTGCTTTTAAGAACGCAGGATCGGAGCCTCCGCTGGTGTTTATTTCGGCTAACATTTTTGTTGGGTTCACCCCATCATATACCCATACCTCGTTGCCGCTTGTTCCGCCAAAAGCTGAAAAGTATAATTTGTCGTTGAATACGGCCAGGTAATTGGGCGTGCTACTCTGGCCGCCTGAGCGTATGTTGGCAGCCGTATCAATGGTGGTTCCGTCACACACCATCAGTTCCCGGCCATAAGGCAACGTTTCTCCGCTGAAATATAATTTGTTTTTGTACACCACCGGCCAGGCAATGTTAGGACTGGCACTTCCCGGCATCATGTCTTTTATCATTTTGGTGGTATCACTTCCGTTGCTCATCCAAAGCTCTCTTCCGTTTTCACCGTCATCTGCTGTAAAGTACAGGTAGTTGCCCATAGGTGTGATGTAATACGGACTGGAGCTGTTGTTGCCTTCAATCATATCATCAATAAGGGTGGTGCCGGATGCTGTGCCGTTGCTTTGCCACAACTCATTGCCGTGCAGCGAGTCAGTGGCGGTAAAAATAAGTTTGCTGTTGAAGTTAATCAGGAAAGCGGGGTTGGATGATTTTGCTCCGGGAAACAGGTCGGTTACCATGCTTGGGTCATTGATGCCGTCATACATCCACAACTCATTACCTTCAGTGGCAGTGTTGCCTCTGTAATACAATTTGCTGTTGTAAACGGTTAAGTACCGTGGGTTGGTAGAAACGAAATTATCAGGAGTACTGTTGTGCACCATGCTTGGCGCATTGGTGCCGTCATACTTATACAGTTCATACCCGATGGCTCCGTTACTAAGTGCACAGAAGTATAAAATATTGTTGTACACAGCAAAGCTGTTGGGGAAAGAATTTGATGAGGAGTTGGCAATGTTGGCAACTACTTTTACCGTGTCGGTTTCATACTGAAATAATTCTTCCCCATCACTGTTGGTGGTGGCTACTACGTACAATTTGTTTTTGTACACCACCGATGGTCTGATGTTTGATCCGCCAGTGCCCTGATTCAGGTCACACACCATTACAGGCGGATGAGTGCTAACATTACCTCCTCCGTATTTCCACAATTCATTTCCTTTGGTAGCCGTAGTGGCGCCAAAAAAAAGTGTATCGTTAAATACAATGAGGTTGTTGGGTGATGAACCCTGATTGCCAGGGTTAATGTCATACAGTTTAGTAGGTGCATTGGTTCCATCGTACACCCACAACTCTGGCCCTTCAGTACCATTGCTGGCCGAGAAATACAATTTGTTTTTGTACACGGTGAGGTTGGCCGGTGACGAACTTCCTTGTCCGTTGTTATTGATATCGGCTACCATAGAGAGGGTTGTTCCATCGTAGCTGATGAGCTCATCGCCCAGCCAGGAGGTATAACCTTTAAAATACAATTTGTTGTTGAACACCACAAAATTGGAAGGGCTGTTGCCTCCATTGGCGTTATCGGTTACACCCGGTGCACGGGTTGGTGCATTGGTGCCATTGTACACATAAAGCTTATTGCCAAAGTTAGGCTCACTTGCACTAAAGTAGAGTTTGTTGTTAAACACCACCATCGGATTCAGGATGCCTGATGACATGGCAACGGTATTGATGTCTTTTACCAAGGATGCCTGTTGTGCATTGACCGGCTGTGTAGCAAACAAGGTGGTCAGGCACGCGAATAAGTAAAATAATTTTTTCATATCAGTTAAAATTAAAATGATAAACAAACATAGATGGCTAGGTTGAGCTATCTTTTAAAACTTCAGCAATAGCCGATTTGCTTCAGCAATGGATAAAAGGAGGGATGTAAAAGTGCGAAGCGAGAAGATGAGGGAATACGAAATGAGCAACTGTTAAGTTAAGATGGCTGCTTCAAACTCGGTTTTTTTGTACTTCGATAATTTTGATACCAGTCCGTTGCTCAGTTGAATGGTGAGCTCTGATTTAGAATAGTGTTGTAAAAACTTCTTGTTAATTATCCATGATTTATGCACGCGTATAAACCGTGGCAATGGCTCCAGCAATGTTTCGAAATGTTTTAAATTTTTGCTTACAATGTATTGCCTGTCGGCAGTATGGATAATGCAATACGACTCTTGTGCTTCAATGGCTACAATGTGTTCAATGGGCAGAATGTGTTGTTGTCCTTTGTCACTGATGGCAATGTTCTCCAGTTGTTTGTGTTCCAGTGTGCTGCCCAACAGAGAAAGTCGTTGAGCCTGCTGTTCCATGTCGCGGTGCTGAACAACTCTTGCTACGGCATTTTTCAGGCGTTGAATGTCGATGGGTTTGAGCAGGTAATCTACAGCGGCTATTTCAAAGGCACGTACCGCATACTGGTTGTAGGCCGTTACAAAAATGATATCGAAATTTATTTGTTTGAAAAAATTTACAATCTCGTATCCGGCATAGTTTGGCATTTCAATATCCAGAAACACTAAATCGGGTTGTTCCTTTTCAATAGTTTCTACTGCATTAGCGATGTTTTCGCACTTGGCCACCAGTTCTACATCAGCACAAAAACGCAGCAGGAGATTCTGCAGCACATCCCTGGCGCTTTCCTCATCATCCACCAGTATAGCCCTTATTTTTTTCACCGCAGGCAAACTTATATTGATTCCTTTGTTTTGTTTCATTGGGTTCAGTAACTGACCGTTTTATTTCAGGAACGGACTAAAATTCGTGTTTTACAGGAATACTCAAGGTAACCTTTGTTCCGCTGGGTTCACCGTTTTGATACAAATCCTCGTAGGTGTAACCAAACTCACCTTTAAATACATTGTTTAGAATTTCGAACCGGTTGCGTATGGCGTTTCCTGAAAAAGATTCGTGCTCTTTCTTTTGCCTCAGTTGTATGGCTTTGGCTCTTTCACGCCCTATGCCGTTGTCTTCAATGGTACAGATCAGAAACTCTTTGAGTTCAAAAGATACATTCAGTTTTTTTTCACCCTGCTTGTGTAACAAACCGTGCACCAGCGCATTTTCAATAAAAGGTTGGATAAGCATGGGCGGTACTAAAAAATCTTCTTCAGCAGGCAATTCAATGGTGTAGGTAAAATCTTTTTTGAACCTTAGTTTTTCCAGCGACAGGTATAACTCAATCAGTTTTATTTCCTGTTCAAAGTCAATGAAATCTTTTTCTGAATAGTTGAGGGTGCGTCTCACCAAATCAGAGAATGTAGTGATGTAAGAATACGAATGCTCCACATCTCCTTTCAGAATTAAATCCTGTATGGAGTTGAGTGAATTGAAAATAAAGTGAGGGTTCATTTGCGATTGAATCGCGGTAAGTCGAGATGCATTCAGTTCGTTAATCTGTTGTGATTTTTTGTGCTGCGTATTTAATTGCCAGCGGTACACTACTGATACAAGAAACAAGAACAAAGTAAGCACTGCAAGAATAAACCACCAGCTGGTGTAAAAAGGATAGGCAATTCTGAACGAATAAGTGATGCCCGGGCTAAATAATCCTTGATTTTCGGCCTTCACCTGCAGGGTGTAATTTCCGGGGTCAAGGGCATTGTAGGTAATCTGGTTTAACTCATACGGGTTGGTGTTCCATTTGGGGTCATAGCCCACCAATTGGTAATGGTAGCGCAGGGTTTCACGGTTGCGCAGGGTAGGGGAGGAAAAGAAAAACTGCACCTTGCGTTGTTTGCTTTTAAATGCTCCTGAAGTGGCAGAGCTCATCAGTTCATCATTTACGTAAATCCTATCGAAACGCACCAGAGGATTAAACACATTGGGCTGTTGGTAATCGAGATTAATTTTCTGTACTCCGCCTGCATGGCTCACCCAAAGCTCGGAGTTATGTAAAGTGAAGCTGATTATTTTTTTTGATGCTATACCTGAAGCAATATGCAGCGGTCTCAGGAGTTTTCCGTTCAGGTCGAATTGATACAGCCCGCTGGAAGAGTTAGCAATAATAGTGTTGTTATATACAATGAGACGTTTGAGTTTTTCAGGTTCACCGTTTACCAGAGGATATATGGTTTGGGTAACACGATTTTTTTCTATGACTAGTATGCCGTTTGCTCCCGTAATGGCAAATATTTGTCCGTTGTGATTATACAGTTGCTCCGAAAAAACGGGTTTATTCCGGTAATATATTTTTTCAATTTCACCTGAGGAAGTAATTCTGAACAAGCCGTGAGCTGTTGAAGCATAAAGGTCTCCACTGGCTGCATGATATACCATGGAGTAGGTACGGGTACTTATTCCTTTTATCAATTGCCGCGTAAATTTATCTTTTCCCAACCACGTAGTTTTAACTATGCCGTAATTGGTGCCCAAAAAATAGTCGTGTTCGTTTACAAAGGCTACATTTTTCAATGAGGCTTCAAAAATGGTTAGTATACTTCCTGTTCGTTTATTATAGGCACGCACCTGTCCGTCATCAAAAAGCACCAAGTCACTTTTAGCACTTCCATACAAGGCTTCAATGGGGCGCATGCCTTCACTGTTCAGCTGTGTCAGTTTCCCTTCGCTGTAACTCATCAACTGTCCTTTGGATGTGCCCAAAATGAGTCCTGTGGTTTCATCGCTATACAAAGCGGTAACAGGGTCGTCACGAAAAGAGTGAATAACGCCCGGTACTTTCAAATCAGGGATTACTAAAACACCTTTATCAAAAGTGCTCAGTAAATAATTGCCTTCCCTGTCTTTGTATACATCAGAAATAAAATAATCTTCATAATAGAAATTACTCAAGGGTTGGTTCTGCTCTTTAGAGAAAAATACCACTCCGGGCAAGGTGCCGGCTACCCATATTTCATTCCCGACTTCGTAAATACGCACGGCTCCGCCCCGGTCAAATAAACTGTTTTTGGGTAAGGGAGTGAGTGTAAAGTTGGCAGGGCGGTAGCTGAATAATGCTTTTGATTTCATGTCAAGTGCATAACAAACATCTTGTATGCGGAAGAACTTTAAAATAGCTGTATTGTTCAACCTGGTACCCGAAAGTTGTAAGCGTTGTTGTGAAAACGTTCCTCCGGAGTAAATCATCACTGAATCGCAGCCGTTCATGTGAAACTGAATGCTCCCATCATCTGTTGTAAAGGCTTGCCCCAGGTAATGCCCGCTTACATTTCTGCGGGTGATAATTTTCCCGCTTTTATCCAGTACAATAATTTTTCCGGCACCAATCAACAGGTGATTATTATCTGCAATGGATAAACTCACATCGGCCTTGCCTTCATCCCCCGCCATTTCGTAGAACAGGTGACATACTTTGCCTCTGATTTGAAAAATCTGGTTGTTCAGGTTATGGCAATAAATGGCGCCATCCTTATCCATCACAAAATTAAAAACCGAGTTGCTTTTTGATTCTTTGCATTCAATTTTTTTATAGGTGTAATAGTCATAGAGGTAAAGTCCTTCGTTGGTGGCAAACCAATAGTTCAGTTCTTTATCCTGTATCACATCATAAATCTGAATGCCCCTGAACTCCTCATCACCCAGAATAGAATAAGCTGGCTGCTGAGCGTACAAAGCAACTGACAGCATAAAACATGCAGTAAGAAGAGCACCACGCAGATTTGCAGCAAAGCAAAACACGTAATATGATTTCCTCAACATCAAACGCATGGTTAAAGCTACGCTTTTTTTCAGAGTTTAATAAGCGGGAAAAATAAATACCGGTGAACAACAGGTAGCAGGTTGGCGTGCTTAAACAGGCTTACCTGTTTAGATTTTTGCATAAGTTAACTCAACTATTTTTCCGCTCAGCGTGAGATGGCTGTATTGAAATCAGAAGCAACATGAAGTAGTCCGCTTATTTTAACGAAGCTGTGCGTCCCACTCTTCGGCATTAAATCCCAGCAAAATGCCTTTATCGTATTCCACCAGTGGGCGTTTAATCATGGAAGGTTTTTCCATCATCAGGTTAATGGCTGCCAGTTTATTGTTGATGGATATTTTTTCGGCCTCAGTAAGTTTTTTGAAAGTAACACCTTTGGTATTGATGAGTTGCGTTACTTCCAATTTGGTGAGCCACTCATTCAACTTCTCTTTGCTAATACCATGTTTTTTATAATCATGAAAAGAGTAATCCATCTCTTGTGCTTCCAACCAGTTGAAAGCCTTTTTCATGGTGTCGCAGTTTTTAATGCCATAGATAATCATGCGTCAAAAATAGGCTTACTTCTAATATCTTTGAAAGAAAAAATGGACTTTGGACGAATTGAAACAGCCCAAATTGCTGAGGTAGATTTTACCTTACCACCGGATACGCCTTTAACTACAGCTGTTTTAAGTGCTGCCCGAAAGAGCGAAAAACCACGTGTATACGTAGGTTGTGCCAAGTGGGGGGGCCCCGATTGGATAGGTAAAATTTATCCGCCCAAAACCAAATCAGTTGATTATTTAAAGGCATATGCCCGGCAGTTTAATTCCATTGAACTCAACTCTCTGTACTACAATCTGCCTACTCCGCAGGGCATACGCAAATGGAAGGATACGGTGGGTGATAATTTCTTGTTTTGTCCTAAATTTTCTGAAGTAATTACGCACCGCAAAAGGTTGCAAAACGTAGCGGCTGAACTGGATCAATACCTGAATGCAATTTACGAGTTGGGTAATAACCTGGGACCTTTATTTCTGATGCCTGAGCCACGTATGGGGCCCAAGTACAAGCCGGTTATAGAGCAGTTTATTCAGTCGTTGCCGGATGATATAACTTTGTTTGTAGAGTACAGGCAGAAAGAATGGTTGCAACCTCATAATGCAGCAGAGTCGTTTGATTATTTAAAAGAGTTGACTACCGGAACAGTAATTACGGATACTTCAGGCAGGAGAGACGCTTTGCACATGAACCTCACCACACCTCAGGCATTTATTCGGTTTGTGGGAAATGGCCTGCATCCTACAGATTATACCCGCATTGACGCCTGGGTAGAACGAATAGGCGCGTGGTTAAAAGCAGGATTAAAGCGTTGCTATTTTTTCATGCACCAGCACGATGAGAGATATTCTCCTGAATTGTGCAAATACCTGATTGAGCAACTGAATGCTAAACACGGGCTTGGCTTACAGGTGCCTGTCTTTTATAGTGAGGAAGCAAAAGGGCTGTTTTAGGCCAGAATCCAGTTGAACTTGTACTCGGTAACCGGTGTGTTAATGCGTTCGGCAATACGTTTCAGTCTGTCAGGCAATTTGCACAGGTAATCCCTTGCTTTTTCACCATTTTCATTCAATCCGGTAATGGCATCAATTTTCCATTCCTCAATAAGTGAAGACAGAATATCTGTGTAATCAGTTGCTGTATAGACGCCTAGGCGTTGAGCCGCATCACTGAAATAAGAGAAGGTGTTAAGTTTATCTCCCAGTTCACGCAGGCATTGAGCAGGCATGGCAATTTTTTGACGCATCATGTCTTCAAAAGCCAGCATCATTTCATTGGGGTCTATTTCAAGTATGCGGGATACAAATGACTTGTAGGCTTTGGCATGTCGGGCCTCATCAGCCGCTACCAAACCACACAGTTTAGAAAGCATGTTATTGCCTTGTTGTTTGGCTAAGCTGGCTACTCTGCGGTGCGAAATATTGGTGGCCATTTCCTGAAAGCTGGTGTACACAAAGTTTCTGTAAGGATCGGTTGCTGCACCGTTGTTAAAACCGTCAGCAATTAAATACTGGGTAGAGGCTTCAAACTCACGCATATTAATACGGCCACACAGGTAAAGGTAGCGGTTAAGTACGTCTCCGTGGCGGTTTTCTTCAGCGGTCCAGGCGCGTAGCCATTTCATCCAGCCGTTATTTTCTACCTGATTAAACCCGGTAATGCCGGCAATCCAGCTTTCGTAGGTGGGCAGGGCTTCTTCGGTAATGGTGTCCGCTACCAAAACGGCCAGTAAATCATAGGATAAATTCTGTGCCTGTTCCTGTATGGTTTTTAAATCTTCGATAAACGTAGTATCTGAAGTAAGCGGAAGCAGTTCTGAGGCCTGCCAGTTGGTTTCTATTGGCTTCAGGTATTGGTTAGCAGTTTGTTCTATTTCTTTGCCCAGAAATAACATTACTTCTGAGCGCTTGGGAATTTGAGCCTGATACATTGCTGCAAAAGTAACACTATAAGCGCACAAAGTCTATTTATTTGATGTGTTTGTGTTCTTATTTATTAGTTATCAGCCACTAAGCTATCCGGTGGGATTAGCCTGTATACAGGAGCGTTATCTTGCAGGTGGTGCCTTTTCCCTCTTCGCTTTCAAAACGGATAAAGCCATTATTTAATGTGGCATATTGGGAGCAAAGCTGCAAGCCCAGGCCACTTCCTGTTTCACCGGATGTGCCCTTGCTGGAAAAGGAATCTTCTTCAGGGTTAAGTAGTTTACGAAGGGTTTCTTCGCTCATGCCTGTACCCTCGTCTTTAACGTATATGGTAACCGTGTTGTCTTCAATGCGGGTATCTAAAGTAATGTTCCCTCCTTTATGGCTGAATTTAACAGCATTGGCCAACACGTTTCGTAAAATAATATCTACGTGTGTACGGTCGGCAAATGCAGTAATATCTTCGGTTACGTTATTGATGAAGGAAACATTTTTCTGTCGGGCCATTTCAAACAAGAGTTGCACATTGTTTTTTATGGTGTCATTCAGGAGTATTGTTTCGGGCTTGGGAGCTGTTTTGCCCTCAATCTGCTCTTTTGACCACAGCAGCAGGTTATCCAGCAAAAGGCTGATGGAGCCTACCTGTAAAGAAAGGCTTTGCTGCATATTTTTGCTTTCCTCAGCACTTATTACGTTCTCTGATTCCAACAACAGCACATTGCTCAATGTGGCAATGGGGTTACGTAAATCATGCGAAATAATCGAGAACATTTTATTGTTCATCTCATTTAATGCGTGAAGCTGAGAAGCTTGTTTTCTTATTTCATTGTTTTGGGCAGAGGTTACCTCGAGGTATTTTCTGGATTTTCCACGGCTGCGGTAAAGCATAAAGATGAATGCTAATGCCAGAACAGCTGCCAGACTAAATGCATAGTTGAGGTTACGGTTTAAGTTGGCTCGTTGTTTTTCAAACTCCCGTTCTTTCATCAACGATTTTATGGTCTCTTCTTTTTTGTTCAGTTCAAATTCAAATCCTATTTCTTGAATTTTTTTCAAATCATTCTCATTGTCGAGGGAGTCTTCAAAGGCTTTGGCAATTTTAAAGTAGTGCAGAGCAGATTTAAAATCACCGGTTTTTTCCAACGACTGGTACAAGAATGTAGCAGTGGCCATTTTCGTTATTTTATCGGGGTGTTGCAGGGAGATATTGTGTCCTTTTTTCAGTAAAGCTATCCCCTCGTTTGTTTTGCCTGTATGTACCAGGCCGTAACCAATGCCGCTGTAGCAGCTGGCGGCAAGCAACATGTCCCCGGCCGGAAGACAAATAGCCAATGATTTGCGGTAATAGTCAATGGACTTGTCATACTCTTTAAGAATGCGGCTGATTTCACCCAAGTTGGACAATGAAACGGATACATTTTGCATCATTCCTATCTTTTCAGCTAAAGCCAAGCCTTTCTCAAAGTATTCTTTTGACTTTGTGTATTCTTTTGTTTCGTAATGTATAGCCCCTAAATCAAGATAGTCCAGCACCATCCCGTATTCATTGTTTAATTTTTTATTGATGTCTAAGGCCTTAATGTGGTATTCAAAGGCTTTGTCATACTTTTGAATCCTGAAATAAGAATTGCCGATGTTGCTGTTGCTGTTGGCAATTGCTCGCAGGTCATTTAATTCCTCTCTTATTTTGAGCCCCTTAAACTGGTTGCTCAGTGCTTTTTCATAATCACCCAGGGTAAGGTAAGTATTGCCCAGGTTATTGTATGATGATCCTACGCCCGACATATCCTTTACCTGTTTTCTGATGGCTAAACTTTTTTCGTAGTAAGCAATGGTTTTATGCAGTTGCCCCTTCTCTGCATATACAACGCCCATGTTGTTGTATATGGCTCCTTTCATTTTAATCAGATTGTCTTCCTCGGCAATTTTTAATGCTCTGCGGTAGAGTGCCAAAGCTGTATCATTATTGGCGAGGTTGTAATTGGCAATACCTTGCAGTTTAAGGCATTCGGCCATTCCTTTCCGGTACTTTAGTTTTTCAGCTAAAGTATATCCTTGCCGGGCAAGCAGAAGCATACTGTCTATATTGACATACTGAAATTGGAGAGAAACATCAGAGAGCAGGTTTACTTTGGTGGTGTCATTTTGCCGGTAACTTTTCAGTACATGCATCAGACTGTCAGGATACTGTGCCGCTGCCGTGGCAGTGTAAAGCAGCAAAAGGATCATTAGTCGGAAACCAATGGTGTGGGGCAGTCTCATATTTTAGTTTAATGCCGCTAAGATATACAAAAGCACGAGAAAAAATCTTTCTGTAAATTGTATCAGCCACATGAATAAGTCGGGAATATTTACCTTTGCCGCATGGGTACAAACCGAAAACCAATCAGCCCGTGGATGGGCAGAACACAGGTGCTTTTGGGAGAGCAAAAGCTGGAAAAATTAGTGAACTCGCATGTGCTTGTGGTAGGACTTGGCGGAGTAGGGGGCATTGCAGCCGAAATGATAGCCCGCACCGGTGTTGGTAAAATGACCATTGTCGATGCCGACACAGTTGATCCTACTAACCGCAACAGACAAATTCCGGCATTGCACAGTACGGAAGGAAAAATAAAGGCAGAGGTACTGGCGGAACGTTTGCTGGATATTAATCCTGAACTTGAACTTACCGTAATCCCCGAGTACCTGAAGGACACCCGCACGGATGAAATCCTGAACGGAACCAAGTTTGATTATGCCTTAGATTGTATTGATACGTTGGCACCCAAAGTGTTTTTCATTAAGGCCTGTATGGATAGAAATATTCCTTTGGTGAGTTCAATGGGAGCCGGGTCAAAAGTTGATCCCACACAAATTCAGGTAGTGGATATTTCAGAAACACACAGTTGTAAACTGGCGCGTTACGTAAGAAAATATTTGCATAAATTGGGTGTACGCTCAGGTTTTAAAGCAGTATTCTCAGCTGAACAAAAAATGGAGGAAGCGCAGGTGGTGCTAACTGAAGGGAAGAATAAAAAATCATTTGTGGGCACCATCAGTTATATGCCGGCAGTATTCGGTTGCACGGTAGCTTCTGTTGCCATTCGCGATTTGTATAACCGGTAGTTATTGTTTTACCCTTTCCAGAATGGCATTCTGGTAGTTCATTATTTCAAAATCTTTCACCACAGGAATTTTGTCTTTTCCTCCGCTGCTGCCGGTGGGTGCGGCATTGGTACCAATGATGGTGAAGTCAATTTTGTCTTTTTCAAAACGATACACTGCAGTTAGCAGCTGACCTTCAACAATAAACTGGCTGATGAGCGTACTGCCGAAAAGGTAATCGTTTATTCTGATGCTGTTGTGTTCATCGGTAATAAAGTGCCCGGCATTAGCAGTGTCTTTGAGTAAAGTGTAATTACGTACATCTTCTTTTTCACCCTGCTTGTAAATAATTATAAATGAATAATTGTTGGGAGTTGATGTTTTTTCCAGTACAATGTTCATCTGTACTGTACTTACTGCGCCATCTTTGGTAAAAATGTTCAGGTTGCCTTTCCAGCGGCCGGTCCAGGCTTCAGGAAAAAACATACTTTGTGCATTGGCAGAAACGATGCCTGATAGTAAAAAAATGAATAGGATAATTTTTTTCATAAAATTAAGATATGCTTATGGTGTATGATGTTTCAAAATGATGGTAGGGAGACAAAGATAGAATACCTTCTTTATTTGTCAAATCACCTGTGTGTGTGTTGTTGTCGGCCAGCCCGTGCCAGGGTTCAATGCACAAAAAATTACTTCCCGGTTTTTTCCAGATGCCCAAGTAAGGGAAGTTGTTAAAAGTCATGCCCACACTATGCGCATTATTTCGTTTGCTTTTTAGTGTTACCTGTGAAGAATGGATGTGTTTAAGTACAATGGCATCTTTCAGAAAAAGGTCGTCATGCAGTTCAATCATGTGGCTGTGCTGAAATACTTTTTCTGTTCGACCGTTAAATATTCCTTCAGTTAATAAGCAGCGTTCAGTAGTTTCAGCCTCACTAAACTCGAGGTAAAATTCGGTTAAATATTCATGGTTATGGAACGGACAAAAAAAGCCGGGATGCGCTCCTATGGAAAAATACATCTCTTCGTTGCCAACGTTGTGTACCTTCCAGCTGCAGGTAATGCTGTGCTCGTGTAACGTGTAAATAATTTCCAGCCTGAACCGAAACGGGTATACCGTTAATGTTTCTTCATTAAAATCGGTAGCGTAGTGCAGTTGATTATGTGATTGTTCAATCAGTGTAAATACCATGTCGCGTGCAAACCCGTGCTGACTCATGGAATACTCTATGCCCTTATGTGTGTACCGGTTGTTTTTCAATTTCCCCACAAAGGGAAAAAGAACAGGTGCCTTGCGATTCCAGTATGCAGCATCTCCCTGCCATAAACATTCTCTGTTTTGCACGGTGGAAAATATGCTTTGCAATTCGGCACCTTTATCAGCTACCGTTATTTCCAGCCACTCATTTTTCAGTCGATGCATGTGCATTTTTTTTCTTGTATTCTGATAACAGCAAATTAAGTACAACTCCACCAATAATCAGTGTCATCCCAAATAAACTCATGGTCGAAAATTTCTCATCAAACAACAGGTAACCTATGGCTAAAGCATAGAGTGTACCCAGGTAGGTAAGTATAGAAACATTTGAAACCCTTTCCAGTTGATAGGCCTTGGTCATAAAGTACTGACCGAATTGTGTGAAAATTCCGGTAGCAATCAACAATAGCCAATCGGTTGTGGTGGGAGTGGTCCAGTGGGTGAGACTATACGGAGTTACAAAAGGCAAAGTAACCAGCGGGAAATAAAATACAATTACCAGGGCATGGTCTGATTGGTTCACCTTGCGTATACAGGAATAAGCGAACCCCGACATTAATGCAGAGAATACACCCAAACCCAACATCACCTGACTAATGCGTTCGTCAAAGCCTTTCACCAAAAACACTCCGCTCAGGGAGATCAATGTAAATATCCAGTTGCGTAATTTTAGTTCATCATCCAGCATAAAGTGTGCGATGATAAGTGTGAACACGGGAGATAAATACTGGATAGTAACAGCACTGGCCAAGGGCATGTGTTGTACTGTAATCACGTAACAGAATAATCCGGCAAAACCCGCCACACCTCTCAATACCAACCAGCCTTTGTTATTTCCCCAGGGATTGAGATTTTGTTTTTTGATAAGGTAAAACGTGATGCAAAAGGTAACAACAGAACGGATAAAAATAATCTGATGTGCAGGAATGTGATTGAGGTACTTGATGCACAAATTCATGCCGGCATAATACACCGTTGCCTGAATCATGTACTGCACTCCTTTGCTCAATTGCATCGGCCTGCAAGATACTACACTAAAAACAAAAAGCCCCGTTGAGCGGGGCTTTTTGGTAATTCCTGATGAGTGAGATTTATCGGAGTGTGATGGTTCTTGTGCGATCTTTATAAGTAATTTTAGCTATACGGTCGCAGTTTTCACCACCCAGCGGGTCAAAGTCAAGCTCCATAGCATTGCCCGATGAGTTGGTTACAGTTGTTTTTCCGCTCACAATACGTGGGCAACCTATTTTTTTCTTGAGCGGGGTAAGTGTACTAACGGTAAAGTTATTTCCTTTTCTGCTTACACCATTGGAACTTCCTCTCAACAGATACACATCATCAAAAGGATTTATGGTACCTTCTCCTTCAACACGTTCTATCTCACCCACTGTTGACCAGGTTACGGTACCCTCAGGTGTAATGGCGCTTCCACCGGTTACGGTGTAGGAATATTTAAAGTTACCGCTGGCATTGCCCAGGTTGGTGATGGTGCGTGTGCCGGTGTATTGAACATCATTTACAAAATAGTTCTGTAAAGTGATGATGGCTTGAGATCCTTGTGTGCGATAAGCTCCAGTAAACTCACAGCGTATTTTACCTCTGCGGTAGTTGCCGTCATTGCATAAACAAGCATTGTTGTTAGCCGTATTGGCCGAATCGTAAAAAGTTATTTCCAGTATTTTGGGGCTGCCGGTCATGTTGGTGAAAACCTGGGCACAACCGGGTAAGATGGAAACATTGGCCTTACCAAAACCTTTATCATCGGCCTGGTTATCGGTCCAATCATTCACATTGGAAAATTCACCTTCCATCAGCGCATGGTCTTCTGCTGCCTCAAAAATTTCTTCCAGTTCTTCTTTGTCTCTGTTGCAAGAGGTAACCAGAATACTTCCTGAGATTAACAGGCCTCCTGCCAATAGCATCATGTACTTTTTCATATAAGGATGTGTTTTAATTTTTACGTAAGAGTGAGTCAAATATAATTGGTTTAATGCGCTGAGAAAATTTATGCAGTATTTATATTCTTCACAATAATGTCGCACGACTGTATAATTTCTTCTTCAGAGATAATAAGCGGAGGAGCAATGCGCATTTTATGAGAGGCAAACAGGAACCAGTCGGTAATGAGTCCGTCAGCTATGCAACGGTCAATAATTTTTTTGTTTTGCTCAAAGCTTCCCAAATCAAGGGCCAGCATCAAACCTTTGCCCGATACAGATTGGATGGCCGGGTGGAGCAGGTGTTTTCTGAACAAAGCCTCTTTTGCGGCAACCTGCTGTACCAGATCTGAACGTTGTAATATTTTAAGTGTGGCCAAAGCCGCAGCACAACTTACCGGGTGGCCGCCAAACGTAGTAATGTGCCCCAGAATAGGATTGAATGAGAAGGCCTGCATCATGTGGTGCGGGGCAACCAAAGCTCCCATGGGCATTCCGCCTGCCATACCTTTGGCCAGCAGTATCATGTCGGGTACTACGTTGTACTGATGGAAAGCAAACAAACTGCCCGTACGGCCAAAACCTGTTTGTATTTCATCAAAAATAAGTAAGGTGTCGGTTTCATCGCAACGTTTCCGGAGTGCCTCAAGGTAGGCTTGCTCAGCAGGTAAATAACCCGCCTCTCCCTGAACGGGTTCTATAAAAACAGCAGCCGTGCGCGAGGTTATTTTTGCCAGGTCATCAGTCGTATTGAAATGAATAAAATTGATATCCGGCAGCAGGGGGCGGTAAGCATTGGAAAAATAGCTGTTGCTGTTAAGACTCAACGGGCCTTGTGAACTACCGTGGTAAGCATTGTAACAAGCTACCAGTTCAGTTCTTCCGGTATAGCGTTTGGCCAGCTTCATTGCTGCATCGGTTGCCTCAGCACCGGAGTTAACAAAATAACAAGAGTTAAGGGTCGGGTGCAAAGCATCAGTCAGGGCTTTTGCAAATAGTGTTTGCGGGGCCTGAACGTATTCTCCGTAAACCATCAGGTGCATGTATTTGTCCAGTTGCTCCTGTATGGCTTTAAGTACCTCCGGGTGTCTGTGCCCTACATTGCTCACTCCGATGCCTGAAATCAAGTCAAGGTATGACTTGCCATTGGTATCGAACAAATGCACCCCCTCAGCCCGCTCAATTTCTAACATTAGCGGAGCATCGGTGGTTTGAGCCAGGTGTTGAAGAAATAGTTGCCTGTGGGTAATCATTTTGGCAAAGCTACTCAGCATTTTGTTGTTATTACAATCGCTTTTGCGTTTTTTTGAATGGAATGCCACTAAAAACCTTGCTTAATAAACGTATTCAGGATATCCATTTCAGGGATGTATTAAAAGGTGGTGTCCTGTTTATACTCTTCAGGAGCTTATCGGTTCCGGCCGGGTTCGCTTTCACCTGGTGGGTATCGCGCTATTACGGTGCTGATGTGCTGGGGGTTTGCACAGTGCTGTTTTCCATTTGGGGCCTGGTGGAAGTTGCGGTGAACAGCAGCCTTAAACAATACATGGTGCGAAATCTCGCTAAGTTGTACCAACAGCAGCAAGTTGCATTGTACAATACATCGGTGTTGCGTGTACTGCGCTTGGGCATTGTGTTAGCCTCTGTTTTGTCTCTGTTGCTGATGGTATTTTCAGCCCGGGTGGCGGAGTCATTTTTTGATAGTTCGTATGCTTCGGTAATATTTTATACAGCGCCTGTACTATTGGTGCTTAGCGTATCCAGTATTTTGCAGGAGAACCTTCGCCTTCGGGAAAAGCTAAAGGCATTTAATTTTCTTTCTCTGGCCTCTCATGGTTTGTTTGCCCTACTGGTGCTTATTGTTCTGCACTATACTTTCTCGTCATTGCTCAATCCTTTATGGGCACATTTGTCGGCAATAGGATTTACGTTTATTCTTTCTACACTTTTTTCTGTTGCTTATTGGGATAAGGTAGATGCCATGCAGGAAGATGAACTTCCGGAAAGTTATTCTTCCATGCTTAAAATTATTGCACCCTTATTTGTTTCTGCTGCTGCTGCCAACGTGAGCCACCAGATTCCGTTGTTTTTTCTCAGTTATTTTCATGATGAAAAACTAGCAGGTGTGTATGCTGTGTTGTTTACTGTGTCCAGGTTGGTATCCATGCCCCTGCAAGTAATTAATTACAACATTGCCCCGAAATTTGTAGAGTTGTTGCACCGGAATAAAATGGATGAACTGCAAAGTTTGTTAAACAAAAACTCCCGCATGCTTACAGTAGTATCGGCATTCATTTTTATGGTGATACTTATTTTTCCTGCCAGAATTTTATCGCTGATGGGCAGTGTTTACGGAGACTATTCATTGGAATTACTGGTGTTATGCTCGGCACAACTGGTTAACGTATGGGCGGGTTCAGTTAATATTCTGATGGTTACCTCGGGGAATGAAAAAGCACTTTCCCGCTTTAATGCCACCATGCTGCTGCTGGGCACCATTAGCGGATTAATGTTTATTTCAACCCATGCTTTGTTTGCCAGTATTGTTATACGGGCTGTGATGATGGCCATTACCAATATCGGGTTAGGTTTATACCTGTACCGTACATTGCACTTGCGCACCTGGTGGTGGACAATAAAAAAGGGGAACTAAATCCCCCTTTAACCTAACTAACACTGGCGTTACCTTCCCGGTGCGGGTGCACCCGGTCGCGCGCCTCTTCTTTCACGAATTCTTTTTAACAGCTCCTTTTTAAAATCTTCTTCAGCCCGGTACAATAAGAGTACTTTGGTGGCCGGTATAACTTTTTTTAATTCTACCTGGTATTTTTTGGCAAGGGCCAACTGCGCTTCTTTGAATGCAATCAGTTCATTCAGCTTTTTATCTGCTTCCTCTTCGGTCAAGGATTCTGTTGTTTCCTCATCATTCATACGGTGTTTCTTGCGCAACTCTTTCATCTCGTTTTCCAGTTTAGTATAAACCGGCCAGAATAATTTTGCTTCCTCGGGTGTTAGTTGCAAACGTTCTGAAATGTAAGCAATGCGTAAGGCCTCTACGCGTTCTTTTTTAGGTGCCTGAGCCATAATTGCTCCTGTCCACATGATGAGTATCATACTCATCAAAACTTTAATCATTTTCATATATCATCCTCCATTAATTCTGATTCATCTGCATGTTCCAGCAGGTACTGCTCCATGGCATCACTGCTATCCTGATTGCCGGTGTTGCTTTCTACAGTTGGTTTAGTTTCAGTATAAGCCTCGGCCAGTAATTCAACCCCGGCATTTTTTAGCAGGTAGGTGGTTATTTCATCTTCGCTCAACTGTTCCATGCTCACCTGAGTGGAGGTACTTTGATTGCCTGAGCGCAGGTAAAAAAGTGCAACTCCGGATATTACAACCACTGCTGCGGCATATTTTATGATGTTCAGGTAAACGATGCGCCCTTTTGGTTTGGCTAAACTTGTTCGGGCCAATATCTTTTCAGGCAGTTCAGCAAAATAATTTTGAGGTATGGAGTCAGGTGCAGCATCTTTCAGCAAATGCATGGAGCCGGGTGTTTCTTCCCGCAGGTTATTGTTTATCCGGCAAAGTATGCTTTCGGAAAGTTCATCAAAATAACTATCGGGCACCTTAAAGGGTGATTCCTTGGGCCATTGAGGTTGCTGCTTATCCGGGTTGGTGGTATTCATTTGAGTATTAGAGTAACAGATGTTGATATGGTTTAACTTTTTTGTACAAAAATTTCAATCTTTTTTACGGCATGGTGGTAAGAGGCTTTTAACGCACCCACCGAGGTTCCTGTTATTTCGGCCATTTCATCGTAGGTGAGCTCATCAAAATATTTCATGTTAAACACCGCACGTTGCTTATCGGGTAGGGTGAGTATGGCTAATTGTAATTTGCGTTGTATTTCATTGCCGCTAAAACCATCACCGTGTGTGATTTTTGAGCTCAGTTCATTGGCGGCATCATCAATGGAGCTGTAAAGGGAGGCTTTCTTTTTGTTTAGAAAGGCCAGCGCCTCATTGGTGGCCACCCGAAACAACCAGGTAAACAACTTGGCTTCTTCCCTGAAATTTTCCAGATTCTCCCAGGCTTTGATAAAGGTGTTTTGAGTTACATCATCTGCATCATCATGGTCAATCACCATTCTGCGTGCGTGCCAGTATACTTTTTGCTGATATTTCTTAATGATAGCTTCAAATGCCGCTGCCCGACTCTTTTCCTGGCGGAAAGCTTCAAGTAATTCTTTGTCGGTGGCAGTTGCGGCTATCGCATTCATTGGGTTATTGGATACGTTATAGTCCCGTTGGTTTAAACGAAGGTCTTTATTTTTTCTCTTTACCCCCACAGGGCAAAAAAAAAGGCCTCCCTAAGGAGGCCTTTTCTATAAGGTAATGTGCTGAAATTAGTTCACACAAATTTTACCGGTTTTAATTACTGCTCCGTTGTTAGATTTAATTTCATAGAAATAGAATCCACGCTTGTAGTCAGCAACGTTAACGTCTAATTTGTTTTCAGAGAACATGGTTTCTTCCACTTTTTTACCGCTCAGGTCAAACATGCTCAATACTTTTTGCTCATCGTTATTAATTTCAATGTGCAATACATCTTTTACAGGGTTAGGATAAACCTTTGTTTCGTTAGCAGCAAGGTCGTTGATACCAACAGCCCAACCGTGTTGGTTTAACCATGGAATAGTTTTAGTCTTTTGGTTGTTGGCTAAAGTAGTTGATCCTTCGAATTCAAGCCCTGGTCTGTTCAATGCATGTGCGATGAAAACAATATTCACGTTGGTTGACGTAAGGAAGTTCAAAGAGATATTGATACTTACAGTCAGGTGCATGGTATCGCCTGAAGCAATTGTTCTTGGTACTGCTTTAATAGCAAAAGAATTAGGATTGCTGGCACTAGGGAAACCAACAATTTTTGAGCCACCTACAGTAATGATGAACTGATACCAGATAGAATCACCTACTGTGATAGAATCTGTTCCGTTGTTTTTAAGAACGGCAGTAAGGGTCATAGGTGTGCCTGAAGTTGAGCTTAAAAGGCTGTCAGGTGAAATGATAGCTTCTGTTGACAAGTCAACTGTTCTTGTTTGGGCAAAGGTAAATGTGGCCAATGCCATTGAAAATGAAAGTAGTAATGCTTTTTTCATGTGCTGATTTTTAAATTGTATTTTAACAAATGTAACCCAATGTTACTACAAAAGAAAGCAACTGCTTACAATTTATTCATGAAATGGATGTGAATAATTCAGAAATCAGGCCAGTAGATCGAGTAACTCGTCAATGTCAAGCGATTTTACAAACGATTCCTCTGTTTCAATCAGGTTTTCGGCAAGTTGCAGTTTGCGCTGTTGCAGTTTAAGTATTTTCTCTTCCACAGTATTGCGGGTAATGAACTTATACGTAAACACATTACGGGTTTGCCCTATGCGGTAGCTGCGGTCCTCGGCCTGTTTCTCCACAGCCGGATTCCACCACGGGTCAAGTAAAAATACATAGTCGGCCGAGACCAGATTGAGGCCCAAACCACCGGCTTTTAAGGAGATGATAAATACCTTAATGTCTTCCCGCTGGTTAAAACGGTCCACCTGCTCTGCCCTTTCCTTCTGGGGCATTTGTCCGTGCAGGTAAGCAAAGGCAATGTTTTTTTCTTCGAGCCAGGCTTTGTACAATTCCAGTTGTTTCACAAACTGTGAAAAAACCAGCAGTTTGTGCCCTTCAGCCATGGCGGTTTCTATACGCTCCGTTACCTCCTCAAATTTTCCTGATCCGTGCGGATATTCCGGGTCAATCAGTTTCGGGTGATTGGCCAGTTGCCTGAGTTTGGTGAGCCCTTGTATAATGGTAAGTTTTGATTTTCCCAGCCCCTGTTCTTTGATTACCTGAAGCAGTTCATTGCGGTATTGCGATTTGATGGTTTCGTATTCCGACTCCTGCTCCTCGGTCATGTCGCAATGAATAACCTGCTCAATCTTGGAAGGAAGATCTTTGGCTACCTGTGTTTTTGTTCTGCGCAGTACAAAAGGGTTAATGAGTGTTTTAAGTATCTTTAGTTTTTTCTCGTCAGCCTGCTTTTCAATGGGAATGGTGTAGTTTTCCATAAAGCTTTGGTAATCGCCCAACAGCCCCGGGTTAATGAACGACATTTGCGACCACAACTCGGTTACAGAATTTTCTACGGGTGTGCCGGTAAGCACTATTTTGTGTGCTGATTTCAGACTCTTCACAGCTTTTGCTGCCTGCGAGTGCGGGTTTTTGATGTTCTGACTTTCATCCAGAATGATGTAGTGGAAATAGTGGTTGCGCATCATGTCCTGGTCTGAGCGCACCGTACCATAGGTGGTTAATATCACATCAAAGTACCTGAATTGAGCGGCATCTTTGGTTCGGCCCACACCGGTATGAATAAGTATTTTTAATTCGGGGGCAAATTTGGCTGCCTCATTAAACCAGTTGTAAATTAAGGAGGTGGGTACAACAATTAAGGAGGTGGTATGTTTTCTTACGACTGTTTCTTCCGGTTCTTTCGCTGTTTGTATCTCTTCGGTGTTGTTACTTGCTGAAGTAGCATGTTGCGAAGCCATGCTGTCAAACAAAGAAATTTGTGCAGGCTGTTTTCCATCTCCGGGAATATTTTCACTTTCCGAATTGATAACTGGCAGGTCAGCATTGGAGTGTTCCTTCTCGTATTGCAGCAAGGCCAGTGTCTGAATGGTTTTACCCAAACCCATATCATCTGCCAGACAACCCCCCAGCTTATTTTCACGTAAAAAAGATAGCCAGTTGTAACCCGCCCGCTGGTATGGGCGAAGCTCACCTTTAAACATAACAGGCAAATCAAAATCTTCGATGGTTTGGTGGTCGCGCAGGTTGCTCAGTTTCTCACTCAGCTTTAAACTTACTCCATTGCAATTGCTTAATTCAGTAATGAGGCCGAGGTGATAATTTTTGAGTCGTATATTTTCTCCGGGCTCGGCATTGTCGAAAATACTATTGAAAGTACTGAACCACTCATCAGGAATTACGGCCATTTCACCGTTGGGTAAAAGAAATTCTCTCTTGCCGCGTAGGATGTGTTCCTTGAGGGATAAGAAGGAGAATTCAAACTCTCCAAAACGCACCACAGCATTTACATCAAACCAGTCGTTAAATTCTTTTACGTCAATTTTTATTTCCCGCGTACCCAGGAAATATTTCTGTCTTTCTTCTTCCTGTATTATCTTAAATCCTGATACCTCAATGTGTTCTTTGTGTAAGATAATCCAGTCGATAAATTCGTATTTGTTTACTGTTTCAAACGCTGATAAGGTTTTATCATCGCGTAATTTTATCTCTTTGTTTTTTAGGCGGAAAACGGAGCCCTCGGATAGCTCCAGTCCCAATGATTCCAGAAAATCTTTTTTGCTGTCTTCCCATTGCACTGACCTGCGTATGCGCTTAAAGGTATATTTGTCTCCGTCCTTTTCCAGTGTTACCGAAACCTTATGAGAGTTGTGGTAAAGGAACAGGTGATTGCCGTATTCAAAACACAGTTGCAGTTGAACCGTATCTTCCCAAAGCCGTACAATTTTAAGCACGGGAACGGCCTCTCTTTTTTCAGTTACTATGTCAAATCCCTGTGCATACACATCGTACTTCTCTACCAACGGAATCACAAATTTGCGGTAGTAATTTTCTTCAGCAGATTTGGGTACGTGGATAAAGCGTTTATTAAAAAAAGGAACCAGCTTTTTGCCGTCAATGTTTTTCTGAAAATCATACACCGTATCATCAACCAACAACCAGGCAGGCTGGTTACAAATTAAACGGGCATTTTTAAACATGAACTCCAAGCGCTCATCTTTATACTTGAGCGTAGGGAAATAACGCGTGCCTTCTTCATCCCGCCTGAAATGAAAAAGTGCCGAACATTTCTCCTCAGCTATTTTCAGTTCAACGGAGCAGGGATTATTGTCGTTACCGGTTTTGAAAAGTTTTTTAGTGCGTAACAATTCCAACGCACCTGCCAGCCGCTTTTCTATAAACGGACGGATGAAATTGGCAAACAATTCGGGGTCGCAGTATTTTTCAAAAAACTGCGAGGGCTTTATGGGTTTGTTGTGTTTATCTACGTAGAATTTTTTAGCAATGTAATTTTGCTCCAGTTCGTCCAGCAGCTTTAGAATTTTAAAATCGGTTTCATCCATTTGTTCTCTGAAGTAGTCAGAGGTTTTGGTGAATATGCGCTGGTGGGTGAGGGTGAGTTGCCCCTTAGAGTTTACCTGCACTACATGCGGCTCTATTATCAGCCCGAGATGCTGGTGCTCGGCTAAGGTATAAATGAGTTCAAAAGGTTGTGTATTGACAACTTTCACTGCTGGTTTGCTGATAAATGAATTGGTAAAGGTAGGGCTATTCGCCCATGTGAGGCAATACCTTTAAAGTGATGTGGGAAAAATGTCAGTAGTTTACATCGCCACTGAAAACCAATGTGGCAGGCCCTATGAGCCAGATGTTGGTAAAACTGTTATTGGCTGTTGAGTAGGTAAAGGCTACTTTCAGTTTTCCTCCGGGAGTAATAACGGATGTTTCGTGTGCTCCGTTGGTCAGTTCATTTGTGATAAATGCATTGGCAATGGCCACAGCAGTTACACCGGTTCCGCAGGAGAGTGTTTCGTCTTCCACTCCGCGTTCATAAGTGCGCACAAAAATTCCGTCTTCCTGTTGTTCTATAAAGTTTACATTAATGCCTTTGGCCGCAAAACGCTCATTGTACCTTACCGCCTTGGCCGGCTTTATAATGTTAAGGTCTTTCAGTTGTTTTGCCGTGCACACATAATGCGGTGAGCCGGTATTCAGAATATAGTGGTTGTTGCCTTTTTCTACCTCCGTTACATCCTGCATTTTCAGGCGGATTACTTCGGGTTCTATCAGCGCCTCGTGAGGTCCGTCAATGGCTACAAAGGAGCAGTTATTTTTAGCAATGCCTAAATGTTCAGCAAAGCGGGCCAAACATCTTCCGCCATTACCACACATGCTGCTTTCGCCCCCATCGCTGTTGTAGTACACCATTTTGAAATCGTAACCGGGTGCATTTTGCAGCAACATTAACCCATCGGCACCTATGCCAAATCTGCGGTCGCACAAGTGTGCCACCAATGCGGTGTTGGTTAACGGAAATTTCTCTTCCCTGTCATCAATGATCACAAAGTCGTTTCCTGTTCCCTGGTATTTGTAAAATTTCACGTTAATGATTCAGCAGTTTTTTTACTAATCCGGTTTCCATGGGTTTGTACGTATGGAAGTTCCCGTCTTTTTCGATGTAAAAATATTGCTTTCCGTACTGCAAATACAAATCTTCTTCAATAGAAATTAATTGAAGGGTAGCCTGAGGTAAACCATAGAGTTGTATTTTTTTACCGGTGTAGCGGTAACCTTTGTAGTTAATGGGCGATTGCCAAAACTCAATTTGTACATGGTGGGTGCCGCTTTGCACCAGCGAATCAACAGTACTGGAGTCTTTTGCCGCAGCCAAAGATGGCCTGGAAAAAAGCACAGTATCTGCCAACAGTTCGTCTTCTTTTACCGTAATGTAATCTTCTCCTGCCGCAATTTCCTCCTGTGCATTACGGCTGAAATAATTTTCGGCTGAAATTTCTTCCCCGCCAATTTCTGCTGTTGTGTTTTCGGTGCCTGCTTTATCTGCGGGGCCAAATTCTTTTTTCAGTTGTTCCTCTCCACCGTGGCGAATAGCATAAAAAGGTAATTTTATCAGGGAATCTACTTTGTTGATTACACGGGGAAATTTGTAAGCAGGGATATAATTTTCGGTCACAAAATAAACCGTACTCAAAATAAGCAAGGTGGTAAGTAAAAAAGGCAACAGCCCGAAAAAGAAACTTTTCTTCTCCCGCACATCGCGGGTGTGTTCATCTATGTATTGGAGCAGTTCCTGTTTTCTTGATTCACGAATGCCTTCTACCAGGGCCGCATAAAAGTCGAACTGCGATTTGAGTTTAGGCTCTACCTCCAAACGGTCTTCCAACTCCACCCGCTCCTTGCGGGTAAGTTTACCATCCAGGTACCGCTCAATGGTCTCAAAATCGTCAGTTATTCTTTCAGACATACCGCTATAAAGACAGATTGAATTTTAAAAACGTTGTGTGCGGGTGAAATAAAAATGTATATTTACTTAACATTCAGTAGTTCAGATAGTTTTAATAGTACCCGGGATTTTTCCATGCGCATCTCCTCCGGCCCCGTGAGCCCCAGCAGTGCGGCTATTTCTTTGGCTGAATACCCGTCAAAGTAAAAAAAGTACAGCAACTTGCGCTCCCCATCGGTCAGTTGCTTTAGTGCAGCAACCAACTCGCTGTGTTGAATGAGCGGTTGTTCCGTTGGTGTTTCGCTGCCGGCCTTTTTGGTTTTTTTCTTTTTGCGTTTGTTCCAGCGGTTTTGAGCCACGGCAATTACGTAGAACTTAAGCGAAAGGTCGGGGGTAGTTTTGTTGCGTATTACGTGTTGCCAACTGGTGAGCAGCGCTTCTGCCATATTTTCCTCCACATCGCTCAGGCGTCCTTTGTTGCGCAGAATGTACTTTTTAACCGGGGCATACGTAAGGTTGTACAAAATGGTCAAGGCCTCTTCATTACCCGTTTTAATGAGCTGAACCAGGGTTTTATCATTGATGTACCTGAAGCCAAGCATGAGTAAATACTAAATTGGTTGGGGAAACGTTGTTTTCTGTGTTCAAAAATAGAACAAAGCAGCGGAAACTTATGACAAGTTTTCCAAGTTTGTAATTGGAACAAAAATTGATATTCACCACCACACAGAAAAATAAATTAGAGATATGAAAAAAGCAGCAGGATTTATTTTAGTAGCATGCCTGGGCGGTTTAGCAGCCGTGGGCATCAGTAAATTATTTGAAAAAGACAATGCCTCCAGATTTGAAGCCATGCAAATGGCACGTTACGCCAGTCTTACAGAAGGCGGAGTAGTAGCTATGGGGCCTGATTTTACAGCGGTATCAGAACTGGCCACGCCTACTGTAGTACACGTGATTACAACGGTAGATATGGCAGCTAGCGGGGGCGGACAAGAGGGTTTTGACCCGTTTGATTTTTTCCGCGAGCACGGTTTTCAAATGCCGCAGCAAGGGCCACAGGTAGGTTCGGGTTCAGGTGTGGTAATATCGGCTGACGGGTACATCATTACCAACAACCACGTGATTGACGGTGCTTCAAAAATTGAAGTGGTGCTCAACGATAAACGTAAATACAACGCCACACTGGTGGGCACCGATCCCAATACCGATATTGCTTTACTTAAAGTAGATGAATCAAACCTGCCTTTTGCGGTGTTCGGTAATTCTGATGAGGTGAAAGTAGGGCAGTGGGTGCTGGCCGTTGGTAATCCGTTTAATCTTACCTCTACCGTTACTGCGGGAATAGTAAGTGCCAAAGGACGTAACCTTAATTTAATCAATGACGGCCGCAGCAGCGAAGGACGCTATGCCATTGAATCGTTTATTCAAACCGATGCAGCCGTAAATCCCGGTAACAGCGGAGGTGCATTGCTGGCTACTGACGGGAAACTGGTGGGCATCAATACCGCCATTGCCAGCCGTAACGGGTCGTTTTCAGGATACTCATTTGCGGTGCCCTCCAACATTGCTAAAAAGGTAATTACTGATATCATGAAATTCGGTTCAGTACAACGCGGTTTCTTAGGTGTAGAAATTCGTGATGTAAATGCTGAACTGGCCGAAGAGAAAAAACTTGATCAGGTAAAAGGAGTATACATTGCGGGTGTGAGTCCCGATGGTGCGGCTGATGAAGCAGGCATTAAAGAAGGAGATGTGGTATTAAAAATTGATGAGGTAATGGTAAACTCCTCTGCTGAATTGCAGGAACAAATTAGCCGCAAGCATCCGGGTGATAAGGTGAAAGTAACCGTTAACTCCAAAGGCAAAGAAAAGGTGCTGGACGTGGTACTCAAAAATCGCGAGGGCAAAGCCAAAATTGATACGGAAATGAAAGCAGATAAAAACTCAGCTTTAAATGCAGAGTTTGAAACCCTGAGTCGTGACGACCGCATGCGTTTAAAAATAAATAACGGGGTAAAAGTGAAAAGTATTTCTTCGAAAAGTATTTTGCGTAAAGCAGGAGTGGAGGAAGGATACGTGCTCACACACATTGATAAAAAGCCGGTATACACTACGGCTGACGTTAAAAAACTACTGGAGGGCAAAAAAGGCGGAGTGCTGTTGGAAGGCATTAACCCCGATGGCTCAAAAGGAATTTACGGAATAGGTTTAGAATAATTTTCAGTTCTGTGTTTACATGAAAAAGGCATCGCCAATGCGAGCCTTTTTCATGTAAATTATAACCTGATTAATCAATAGTAACATGCCCCCAGTTCTCCCCTTTTTTAATGCGGTTGAGCTGGGTATGAGTAATGCCGAATTGTTTGGCAATATTTTTCAGTTTGCGGGTGTCAGAGCGCAATAATTGTTTAATTAACCTCACGGTTTCTATACTTAGTTTAGAGTTGGTAATTACCCCTCTGCGTACATTTGGTCCGGTAAACTGGTGATGCTCTTTTTCTTCTTTGGTGGCCCAACGTAAATTATCAATGTGATTGTTTTGTTTATCGTAGTCCAGGTGAATCACGTATTTGCAGCGGTCATCGGGTTTAGGTAAAAAAGCCTCTGCCACCAGCCGGTGAAAATAGCGGGTGCAACTTTTACCGTTGTCCAGGCGGGTAATAAATGCCTTGTACCCCTGCACCACTGAGCCTTGCAGAATGATACCTTCGGGGTGGTATTTAAAACTGCGCAACCTTCCCAGGTTCGATACCTCATACGGGTCCGACAAGCCATCAATGTGTAGGCGCTTCCAAATTTCGTTGTGTTGATTTTCCTGCATATAGGTAGAGTTATGCAGTAATAAAAAACGGAGCAGGCTAAATGTTTGTTGAACTTATGTTAGTGTGCTGATAATTAGGGGTAAATATTAATTTTGGAGCGTATAACCTGAATAGGAAATCCTGAATTGCAACTTAGCGAAGTGTTCTTATGTGTAAAGTAAATAAAATCAGGATGGCGACTGTTCTACAAACAAACTACTTTTTTGAATACATTTTTTCCGTTCTTGAAAGACATGCAAAGCGTATACGTACCTTTTAAATGAATTGCAGATAAATCATATCGGTTATGTCCGTCTTTAAATTCGCCCAAGAAAACTGAATTTCCCAGAATGTCTTTTAGAACTAAACTTCCTGAAGAGTTACAGAAAATATTCAGCATGTTGTTGTCTATAGGGTTTGGTCGAAGCAGCACTTCAGATGCATCATCTTTTACAGGGTATTCATTGTTACCTTGAGCAATATGTATGTATTCATTAGATGTGTTATAACATCCGTTTTCTGAAATTACTTTTAATGAATACCTGCCGCTTGCTTGTAATATGATGAATGAATCAGAGCTGTTTATGGCAACACCATTTAGTAACCATTCATGCGATGGTGTATTTATGCTGGCAAACAAAGTATTATTCAGTTTATTGTAGAAAGGTTTAGGCATCTGAGGATGAAATCCCAATTGAAAGGGTTTAGAAATTTTTTGACAAGATGGTAAAGATTGATTTTTTACAACTATGAGGTAGTATCCTGCTGTTGATATCAGTTGCTGATTATTATTTCCTGAATAAAATAAGGAGTTATTTTTATACCAGTCAAATGTACACGTTGTATCTGTGTTAAGGGATATTTGCCATGTGTTATCAGGACATTTAACTGTATCTTGTATTCCCTGGATGGAGTAGTTGGGCTTTTTATGGGTAAAGTTTATACGGATAGTGTCGCTAGTCAATTCTGTATTTAGGGAGTCTTTTCCTGTAACGTGGTATAGCCCTGTAGTATTGATATTTAATTGATGTTGCAATGACTGGGTAATAAGTACATTATTCCTATACCATTTATACAAAGCATTAGTTACGGGTAATGTACTAATGGTAATTGTATCGCCAATGCAGGCATAGTTTATATGGCCGGTATCAAGTGTGAGTTTATCTACAACATCTAATTTAACTTCGGTAGTGTCGCTACAAGCAAGGGAGTTGCTACACACCAACTTAACGGTATGTTTACCAACAGGCATATTGTTCAATTGAATTTTATTGGAATCACTTGTGTGCAAAACATTATTCAGGTACCATTTAAGTGTATATGCCGGAGAAACAGGGTACTGATAGCTTGTGTTAGTTAACGTAAAAAAATTTGTATTTATAAATTGAATAGGGGAGCTTGTGTTAGTTATTTTTGAAACTGGTTTTGGCTTAAAGTACAAAGCAGTATCAGATGGTTCACTGCTTAAATAGTCCGTTTCAACAATAAAGCGATATGGCTCAGCATAGGATGTATCAATTAAAGGTAGTTTTACTCTGAGTGTAAAATTAGAAGAGGTGTTTGTTAAAACCGTAGTTCCAACAAGAAGGCTTTTGTTGTTGACATCTGATATGTATACTCTGAAATTTTGTACAGCTGATGTATCATTATATACTGAACGTCCTGATATAATTACACTATCTCTCTGGCAACCAGAAGGTGAGGTGACAGAGGTAATAACCATACCTTTTGGTGTAGTAAATGAATCGGTTAATATTTCACTGTCATTGAAGTGAACATAGTTATTGCTCACATTGTATTCATAAACGTATACAAAGTACTTAGTGTTGGGTTTTGAAATGAAATTTGAAGTGTTAAGAACAGAGGCATTAATTACTATAGAATTCTGAGTTGAATTCTGATACCAGCCGTTAGTAACAGAAAATCCTTCACTGAATCCATTTAGCGGAACAAATGTTGTTGGTCGCTCTTTACTTACTATTACAAGGCTTTTATTGCCTGAGCCTCTTGTATAAGAGATGCCAACTCTGCCACTACCATCTCCGGGGTAGGTAGTGGTTAAATTACTTGCTCCTGTTTGAGGAGCAGGGGTCAACACTATAGAACCTCCGGTGCTTGTTCTATGCAACGCCAATCCAAACGATATGATGACGTTTAAACTATCTTTAATGTATGCTTTCTCAAAATTTGTGTAAGCCGCTAAAATGTCTTTTTGTAGGTACCAGCTCCTGCCTGAGTTGAGTGTTTTGAGAACTTTACCTTGCCCCCGGCAAGTAATAAATCCGTAATTTGGGTTGGAGAAGGTGATGTTGTTTGCATTTAATATACTATTATAACCTATAAACCACTTTTCAATGTACTTACCTGAGTCGCTCACAATATATATGTCATTTAACCCAATGAGGTATCCTTTGGCAGGGCTTTGAAAATATAAACCCAAAATATTGTTGTGTTCGAAGATAGATGAGTATGCAGAAGATTTATAGTTGATTTTGTCCCATGTAATGCCACCGTCAAAAGTTCTTTGCAGTTCAGGGTCAAGAATGGGGAAATACATGCCGTTCTTAGTAAGGCTGGATGAGTCGTTTATTCCATATATTATATTGCTGTTGAAGCATGCAATCCGTTTAAATTTTTTACCAGAAATTTTACTGAATGAGTTTCCTCCATTAGTGGTTAAGTATAACCCATCATTCATACAAACAACTCCCTCGCTTGAGCTGTAAAAGGAGATATCGTGTATTTCTATGTTTGGAAGCGTGGGAATATATTGCCAGGTTGCACCTTTATCAGCTGTTTTGTATATGCCTTTATTGCCTGCCCCTGAGTGTTTAATAAAACCCAAGTGGTTGTCAGGGGTAAAGAGCATTCCCCGGTATGCACTACTGGTAATGGTTGGGTTGACTGCAACAGGGTAATAATCAATTTTTTTTTCATACACCAATGAGTCGTAATCAGTGGTAAACAAAATGGTAGAGTCATTCTTATATACTAATGAATTAAGACGTCCGCCCGCAATAATGGGCGGGTTCATGTTTTGCCAGTTTTTCCCCAGGTTGTTTGATGCCATTATTGCATAATTTGAATTGTATGCCCATATTGTGTCGTACTTAATGCTCACACATTTACTATTCATGTTGGTTATTAACCTGAAAGTGCCGTTAATGGAATCGCCAATTAACATTTCTCCTTGATCATCGCAAACAATGATTTTATTCTGTTCATTTTTTTTAATGGAAACAAAATTGCCAAACTGAATATTGGCCGGTGTTATATTGATTGGCTGAAATGTAGAACCACCATTAAGTGTATATAATATTTCAGAAGGATTTACTAGAAATATATTGAACTTTTTTTCCAACGCTACCAAACCCTTAGACGCAGACATGAAGCATGCGGAAGATATTTTTCTGCCGTTTAGCGCAGACCCGTACCAGAAGGTATGCCAGTCGGTTTTTCTGTTGTAAGTGATAATTTTTTCATCTGAGACTAAAATTCCTATAGAGTCATTGAAATATTCCAAATACTTAAAGTCATTAACATTTAAAATGTGTCGACTGGCGCTTGTCCAGGTTTTACCTCCATCTGTCGTTGTAAGGTGTTTTTTATCATCTCCTGAAACATCAGCAACGCTATCATTAAATATGTGGATGTTCCTCAAATTTGCTGATGTGAATTGCGGTGCTTTTGTCCAAGTGTTTCCACCATCTGATGATTGAAGAATAGCACCATAATCTCCCACAATAACACCAAAATTATTTTTGATTTTAATTGTTCTAAGATTTGATGTTGTTAATGAATCTGCTTGCTTACTCCAGTTTGTACCGTCTGTTGTTACATAAACAGCACCTAATTCGCCCACCATCCATATTTTATTGTGGTTGATAAATAAGATATCAGAGATATTTTTATAGCTTATTTGCAGGCTTTCCAGTTTCCATTGAGCAACACTTAGTGATGGGAGCAATAATCCTTGAATTAAAAATAGCAGCAGCCTGTATTTGAATTTTTGCATAAGTTTAAAATTACCTGAATGTATCAAACCCCAACCTTAAGGTCACAAAGTTTGAGCGCATAAAATTATGATATTTTAAACTTTCAAACAATAATTGGTCATGTTGGGAGAATACCAAGGGCCGTTTTGAGTTAGTATCTATAGCAGATTTACATAGGATAAGAGTAGTAGTATAGTGAGTAAATCACATTACCAATCTGTAGGTTCTTTAGTTTCTATAAAAATCAGGTTGCCACTCAGCGGGTCAACTAGGAACTTGCAAAGTACAGGAGATTCGGAATTTACTATGCTGCCCATTACTATACCCCCTACCAGGCCGCCAGCCATTGCACCTGCCATCACAGCTATGTTAGGTGAGGAGTTAATGCTGAGTTTGCTGCTGCGACCTATGAAAACAAAGTCTGATTTTTCTTTGCGAAGTTTGTAAAAACCCTTGTCGGTACTGATGTAAAGGGTAGTGCCGTCACATACGGCATACACAGTTCCCGGCTCTATTTTTTTAGACTTACCCTCATTCACAGCAGGACGTAAGAAAAGTTTACTACGCGAACTCACCGTGTCAATCTCAAGGGCTGTTTCAGTAGGTGTATTGTTCTTTAATGCAGTAAAATCCTTATAAATTCCTCTGGCAGGTGGGCCGGTGAGGTTGTACAATGGGATTAGTTTTTTTTCAGTATTAATGAGGTCGGCAGCTTCATCATAGCTGTAAGTACGTTGTGCAGGTAGCCTGTGTATTGCTTTTTCACCTGCGAGTGACAGTATGGCGGCCATACCTGTACTCACTGATGAAATAAGTTTTTCTGTTACTTCACCTCCTTTGCATTCAAAAATAGTATCTACTTCCATAATTTTTTCATATCGCAACGAGTCCGTATCGGTACTCATGAAATACACAGCGGCAAAAGCGAAATAACCATGCTCTCTAAAAGCACCTATTTTCTCATGCACGAATAGTTGCTTCACGGCTATAAGCAATTTGTTTTGCCTTACAGGATTGCTCAGAACATTGTTGTGAAATTGTTGCAGCTCCTTTGCCAAAGGTTGGCTGAAATTCATAATACGGATACGGTTGAAAATTCCGCTATGGGTGAAGCCCAAGTCAGTTCTTATGGCTCGTATATCTGAAACGCTCACGGAGCTGAAGGGAAGGTTTTTTACTGCTACAGGATGTAACAGTAAAATGTTTTTATCACGGGCTTGTGCATCAATACAAAAAAGAAGTGCCAGCGCACAGGTAAACAAAAGGGTTCTGGTCATATCAAAATCAACTTAAGTCAAATATAGGATTTTTACAAATATCTTTTATGTTGGAGAAATGCATTATAGAGTTAACCCTTAGAATATTCCTCCCTTCTCACTGTAGCTTTAGTTAGCCATTTGCCTCTGTATCTACAAGCTACCTAGAAGCGTAGCGGTATGGGTGGGGCTTTTAAAAGAGATAACATAGTTGTTTAAGAAGATATATAAGCTATTGCTAAGTGAATAAGCTCAGAATGGTCAGAGGTTAATTAATCACTTACACTCATCCGAACAAAAGCATCCGGGTAATTGGCGTAATACAAATGAAGATTTTTTCCTCCGGCAAGTTCATGGCCGCTGGCCAGTTCGTAGGGCAAGGTTAGTCCTGAATCATTGTCCTTAAGTTGATGCTGTCCCCATGTCTGTATGCGGGTTTGCAATTGTAACGTATACTCCGGTGTTTGCCATTCAGGTAACAAGGTGGTGCGTAACCCGTGCAACACATGAAACGCATTGCCTTTGGACTGCAAAGCTGTTTGCTTATTTAATTGAGCTACCAAACCCAGCGGGTGTGCAACGGCATTTTCTTCGTCACCTTCTTTGTTGCAGGCACTTTGCATTCTGAACATGGGCATATTCACCAAAACAGCTTCTACCTCTATCTGTTCAGGTATCATTATGCCTGCGGGTGCCAGTTGGGGCACCATGTTTAAGGTAATGGCCACCTGCGGCTCGCGCTTTAAGGTAACCTGCATGGTTTCAGAAATGCAGGCATGTAAGGGCAATTTCGTATCCCATTGCCAGGTGGCTGCATCTGCCTGAACTATATCCTGAACAAAATTTTGATAGCCCAATGTATTCACTAAATTTTTAACGGAATCAAGCGAAGTTTGGTGAATATCAAGGAAAGTGATTTTTAGCTGGTGCGATTCAAAAAAGGAGAGCAACGGGAGCACAAGCAAAGCATAAGGGCCGGTACCGGCATACACTACCTGCAATGGTCTTTCTTCAACAACCGATAGCTGGTGTTGCAGCCCGGCCAATACGCCTCTTAAAAATACCTGTGTTCTTTTAATATCAATGGAACAAAATGCCGCCATACCCGGTGAGATGGCTACTCCTGAACTCAGGTCGGTGTTCTGTTTGTTTGAAAGCGTTTCAAAAGGACTGATACCCGTAAGCTCAGTTAACAGTGCCTGCAACTCTTCTATATGCCCTTTCAGGTATCCCGGAGCATCATCTTCCTGAAGAATGCGCTGGGTAAGTTCATGCAGCTTTGATAGCGTTCTGTTTTCCATGTGTGTTTTTGTTCAAGACTTAAGTTTAGAAATTATCGTGCTCAAATCATAATGAAAGTTTATTCCTGTAAGGATGCAAAGCTTTTAACATTAAAGAAAACGTAGCGGATTCTCAGATGCAAATAATGGTGACCGCATCAGTTCTATTGCAGAAAACGGCTCTTACACTCTCTTTTAATTTTGGTTTTTCATTTTCAAGGTTATGTCGCCAATGTTGTAGCAGTAAACAGATGCTGGTAAAAACGAAAACGCTAAGTCACCCATTTGTTTTACTCCTAACTGGTCTATGGAGGTAACTAAGGCATTCTTAAAATAATTACTTCTGCAAAAATGAATCAGGCCTTTTAATTCGCCCGGTTTTTCGAAGCACCTATTACTCCATTTGATTTCAACGCCCCATACCGGTTTGTATTTTTTATCATCAACCAACACCAAGTCTACTTCGCCTTCATTTCTGCCTTCTTTCCAACGGGCATAAGTCAGATCTAATTTTTCCCTATGCATCCATTGCGATAATACTGCTGTTTCAACCATATTCCCCATTTCATTGTCTGTTTCACTTATGGGTGAAAATAATGCTGTACGTAAGGATGGATTAGTCAAATAGACTTTGAAACTCGTAATTCGTTTTAAACGCTTTGCTGTTACGTCAACTTTATTTAATACTTTAATTAAAAAGGCTGCTTCTAAATATTCAAGGTATTTTTTCAACGTGTCTTTTTGTATGCCACTTTCTTTGCTCATGGTTTCATACGAAAATTCGTTACCTGTGTTGTAAGCTATGTAAGTGAAAAAATGGTTTAACTCTTGTACGTCTTTTATCCCGTACAAACTTGGTAAATCTCTCAACAACACTTTATCTACGATGTCGTTTTTTACGTATCTACCCATGTCGCTTTGTATTTTTTCACTCAAAACCACTTCAGGGTAGCCACCAAAGTTTACATAATGTACAAACTCTCTGTTCAACGTTTTTATGTCGTGTGTAAGACAGTATGAAATTTGATTTTCACCATATTGTATAGTCCCATCGTAAATAAGATGATTCATTCCTTTTAAATGAATGTACTCCTGAAAGGTAAGTGGAGGTAACATAAAATCGGTAAACCTACCTGCGCCACTTTCTGTACTGTGCCATTTTAGTGCTGCTGCCGCTGAACCCGATACAATAAATTTGGTTTCAGGATAAGCGTCAACCAGTACTTTAAGGTGGCGTTCCCAATCTTTCAGGTACTGTATTTCGTCAAAAAAAACATAACAACCATTCAGGTTGCTTTGATTTAATGATTGTTTGCAAAGGTTTAACATATCCTCTAAACTTAAGTGCACGTAAATTGGATTGTCAATGCCTATGAAAAATATTTTTTGAGGATTTACATTTTCAGTCAACAGTTGCTGTATGCTGTGAAAGAGCATCACGGTTTTACCCACACGCCTTGGTCCCATGAGCACCAAAGCTCTTCGTACTTTTTTTTCCTTCACAAAGGGGTAAAACAAATTAAAGTATAACCTTTTAGCCATTGTACTATAGACTTCAGGTATTTGCTTGTTAAACCACCAGGGATTTTCATAACGCAGACGTTCAACTATTTTTTCTGTTGGAATAAGACTTATATTGCCCATAAAAATGTTTATAAGTACAAAAATAGTACAAATAAGTAGAATTAAAACAGTCTATTTTTACATTTATTGTTTAAATAGAGGATTTTGGCATTTTTTGACCCTCTATTTTTAGGCATTTGGTTAGCTTTTACCACTACTTTGCGTTTTACAATGGTGTACTACAGCTGAATTGGTGGGAGACAAACAGGCGATTAACTTGCACAAAAAATCCTGGACCGGCAACAATGCAGGATTATAGAAACAACAGTAGGCTTACTCTTTTATTTCTTTCAGCTCTTTTTGCTCAATGGAGGAGGTATAGGCGTGGTAAAAGAAAACGGGCAGGTAGGCAAAAACCAACACTAAAAAGCCGGATAGCGTAATGACGTTGGCACCGGGGAAGTGCAGTCCTTTAAACATACTGCCCACCGAAATAAGCAGTGCCGTTAAGCTGCCTGCATAAAACCGTAACGAATCCATGCGTTTGGTGGGCTGTTTGTTCACCATCCTGTTGGCAATAATAATCATGCAGGCGATAAACAAAAAGGCATAACCCACAAAGCTCACAGCAGTGGCACCCGGCCAATGCAAAATGCGAATTACAAAACCAATGGCAATAAAAGTGGCGGCTAAAAAGCCGTTTAAATACATCATCTTTTTCATTTGAATTTGCTTATTAAAGTTTAACATAAAAAATACCTCGTTTTCAATTTCTACCAAACCATTCGGACTGATGGAATTCCAGGCCGTGTGGTAGGCCTCCTCGAAAGAAACGCCTTTATCCATCTCAGCTTCTACTACGCAGCAATAATGGTCCAGCATATCGGCTATCAATTGAGGGTTGCTTAAGCCCGATTGCCTGATGCGCTTTTCAATAACCAGCACATGTGTTTTGTTAAATACCTCCATAACTCAATGTTTTACCGGGGTTAATAATGAGGTGAACAGTTTGCAAAAAACTGATCAGTTCTTTTGATGCCTGCACCGACTCTTGTTTACCTTTTTTGGTTAACGTGTAATATTTGCGCCACCTGCCGCCCACTTCCAGTTGCTCGCTTTCTAATAATCCATCGGCTTCCAGCTTGTGCAGGGCAGGGTACAAGGAACCCTCTTTAATTAATATTTTACCTGCGCTTAGTTCTTTTATGTGCTGGGTTATTTCATACCCGTACATTTTTTTATGCTCCGTAAGCAGGTTTAATATAATAGGCCCCAGGGTGCCTTTTAATAATTCTTTTTGTGTAAACGACATATTTAGATTTATAATGCATCACAAATCTATGTATATGGTTTGAAAAAAACAAATCGAAGAAAATTTTAATAAAAAGAAATTTAGGGGTGCTTTATCGAGCTTGTGTTGGCTTAGTGCATTTGTAGCTGCAAGCTACACTTAGTTGGGGTTTGTCGGACAGTAATTTATTCCCAATACACACCCTCATTGATATTTTTATGTATCTGTTCAATAATCTTCATCTGTTTCTTGATGGGTTTGAAATCTAACAGGTGTGGGTTGGAACTCACATAATCATAACCTATAGCCGATGAAATAAATTCGATTGGCTTGCCTACAGGAAACGTCTTGGTTAAGGTGTTAAACTCGTAAACCAATGGCTCATGTTCTTTATTTATAGTGCTCGATTTTCTCCTCACTTCATATGATTGGTGGCAGCACTCTAAATGAGCGCTGTAAAGTTTTACAAAAATTAGTGTAAGGTATTTTTCGAATACTTTGGGTTGTGTTCTTTTTACAAATCTCAATGCTTGATATATACTATCCGGAGTTTCAGGTAATGTAGCTACTCCTGAATTAGGAGTTCCTGATGGGTTGTAGTTCGTGGCAAAATCTATGAAAATTTGCGTACTTCTTAAAGAATCAAGTTCTGATTGTTTACTTCTAATGTTGGTGGTATCTGAATGATGTGACGTTGACGCAGGAGATATTACAGTGCTATCGATTGAAGAATTCATCTCTGGGAGATGAGTTGATCGCCCACAAGATAAAAGCAGAAGAGGTAATATGTAAAGTGCTTGTTTCAAAGCGGCTTGTCATTAGTCAGTTTTAGTGCTATTCTCTTGTTTATTTTTATATTTTTCTCTTGCTTTAATTTTCCAGGGTGCATCTATTTCCCAGTCACCTGCCATAATACAACCATAGGGCATAATTTCATCAAGCACTTCTCCTAGTCCGAATTCGTGCATTTGTCTCTTTACCATATCTGCGTTTTTGTATGCACTAGGTAACTCTGAAATGTCAATATTATTTGAGAAGAAACGAATGTCTAAGCCTTGTGTTTCTTCATGAAATATTTGCTCGATAGTTTTGTGAGCATTGTTTTTCTTGTGTCTGCCACGGCTAATATTTCGTCCTGCACCGTGTGGAGCAAAGCCTAAGTTGTTAGCAGTTGTGTTGCCTTTTACAACTAAAACTGGCTCACTCATATTCAGAGGTATTAGTCGTAAACCGTCTTTACTGTCCGGTACAAATTTGTCGTCCAATGGCGTTGCCCCTTTGGCGTGATAAAACAAATCGTTCTCCTTAAAAACAAAATTATGTTCGTTCCAAAATCTGTCGAATGGATCAATGTTTAATTTTTGGGTTGTTGCGTTATGGATGGTTGTATGGTTCAATTTTGTCCATTCTCTAACTAATTGCAATGCCTCCCAATATGCTTTTCCTTCGTCTGTGTCGAAAGGAATCCAGGCATTTTTATCGGATGTCTTTGGAGAAATTTCTTTTCTAAAGATTTCAGCCATTTTCATACCTTGAGTGTAAAGGTTTGCACCAAAGCCACGACTACCGTGGTGCGTAACCATCATTGTTTCTCCAGTCTTTTTAGAAATACCTACAAAAAGAAAATGGTTTCCGTCACCCTGTGTTGCTAGATGTGTACGTGCAAAACTTAAACTACGGTCTGAGTTTAGAAATCTGTTTTCTGATATTTTTTCTTCAAATTCCTTTGGTAGTATAGAAAATTCTTCTCGTCCGCCACCGCCAAAATGAGTAACGGAATGAGCCATATCCAAAACTGTCTTTGGCGATAACAGTCCAAAATTTGTCATCATCACTGAACAGCAAATGTCGGCACTGTGCATTGAAGGGTGAATTGCGTTTTTAGCAATAACAACTCCACCAACCGGAATTTGACCTTCTCCCGTAGGGCATGCATCAGGCATAACTGCACCGCCAACCAAAGTCGGTGTTTTCATAAGTTCTTGCATTGTATCAAGAACCATTTTAACATTGTCTGCCTCTTCTTCTGTTTCAGAACTTATGTTTTTATAAAAGTCAACAGGTTCAGAAAGCGGATCAATATACTTTGGGCGTACTGATTCAATATAGTCTTTAAGATTGTCGCCACTTAGCTGGTTTTGGTTAGCATAGTCAATTACATCTTTGAACCATTTATTTGGTTTGAATCCTAAGTCTATTATATCTTTTCCTGTTATCATTTCTCCATTTTATTTGTTCTCGTTTGTTGGGGGCTGTTAAAATTGCATATTACGTCAGAGCGTGAAAAAAATCAATCACTTTTAGTAGTGTAAAACTGGCGATAAAATCCGGTAAAAGCAAGCGTTTATAGTTTGTGAAAGGGAATCCTGAGTTGCAAACTCAGGATAGCGAAGGAGTAGATACAGGCACACGCGTTGCAAACGCGCGCGAGTTGGTTTGATATTTTGCCTTTAGCCTCTGGCAAATCGCCTAGTTACTTTGATAACATTATAAATAAAGATTGAGGAGAAAAATCTCATTAGAAAGTCAATTGTTTCGGCAGCAGATGGAGCCGTTTCAGTAAATTTATGGGTAGGAATCAGAAGGGTTAAATAATCTCCTAAGGCAGCCCAAAAGTATTTTATCTCGGCATTTTTATATGAAATTTCGATACCCTGATAACTGAAAATTTTCAATAAACATATGTACAAAAGAAAGTGAGTAAAGAATAGCCAGAATAAGGCAAGTTTCAGGTTTTGGTTAAAATTTGAAGTTATCTTATCGTATCCAAGAATGAGTTTGGTCCAAAAGTTCTTTTTCCAGGATAACATTTTAAAATAAGTATGCATTTCAAGGCTGTGAAACTTAAGTTCATTCACTTTATCTCCCTGCCTCGACATGGATATTTTTAATTGGCGATAAGCATCTTTTTGACTTCTTAAAGCTTCATCCAGAGGCAAACCGTCCGGGCTTAATATTGTTTCTTTAAGTGAACAATTGATTATACTTAAATCGGTTAAATTACTCGCACTAATTTCAATTTTCCCCAAATGAGCTAAATCAGAATTGGTGATTTCTACATTCTTCAGATTGCTGTTTGTGATAACTAAGGATGAATTGTTTAATTCTCTTTTCCACCAATCAATGGTTAAGTAACCAGCATTAAAAAAGCGGTAAAACATTAGCTCTTTAGCTGTTATATCATTTAAAGAGAAATTTGATTTATTTATACCTGATAAAAGTATTTTTTCTATTTTTATTAAATCTATATCTATGTTTCCGTCTACTTTATCAAAATTGAAAGTCAGGTTTTTTAATATTCTTGAGTTTTCTTGAGTTTCATCTGTTATCCATAATTTGTTTTTAAAACTGCCCCCTTCAATTTGAATAAAATTGACCTTGGTGGGCTTAATTGATGTGAAGTAGAATTCACCGGAATGAAAATACACAAAGTCGCTTGTAATATCATCTAATACTAAGTTTGAGGCAAATTTTGAATTTTTAAAGTGGATAGAATCATCAAAAATACAATCTTCAAAAATCACAGGGGCGTTAAATTCAATTTCAGAAAATTTTACTTCTTCTTTAAAATGACAGTTAGAAAAATATAACCCTGGATGAGGTGTCCCTTTTTTAAGAAGATTAATTTTGAAATCAAAAACTGTGTTTTCGAAACTACTCCACCCTTTGTGAATTTCTTCCCAAAATGTTTTTAAATCAATAGGTCTCATCACTAAGCCTTATTAATATTTCTTTTCCAGCCGCTGCTTTAAGTCCAAGCGGTGTTTGCGTGCGGTGTCAATGGCAATGTCGTATCCGGCATCGGCATGGCGTATTACACCCATAGCAGGGTCGTTGTGCAACACGCGTTTTAACCTGCGCTCAGCATCTTCGGTGCCATCGGCTACTATCACCATGCCTGCGTGTATGGAGTAACCCATGCCCACACCGCCACCGTGGTGTATAGATACCCAACTGGCTCCACCGGCTGTATTAATTAAGGAGTTGAGTATGGGCCAATCGGCTACGGCATCGCTACCGTCTTTCATGGCTTCGGTTTCGCGGTTGGGTGAGGCCACAGAGCCGGTATCCAAATGGTCGCGGCCAATCACTATAGGGGCTTTTACTTTTCCGGTGCGCACCAGTTCATTAAACAGCAAACCTGCTTTTTCGCGCTCGCCTTGTCCCAGCCAGCAAATGCGTGCGGGCAAGCCTTGAAACTCGATGCGTTCCTGTGCCATTTTTATCCAACGGTGCAAACCTTCATTGTCAGGGAACAATTCGAGCAGGGCTTTATCGGTGGTGTAAATATCCTGCGGGTCGCCACTCAACGCCACCCAACGGAAAGGGCCCTTGCCTTCGCAAAACAAGGGGCGTATATAAGCCGGTACAAAGCCGGGAAAATCAAAAGCATTTTTTACTCCGTGTTCCTGTGCACGTGCACGCAGGTTGTTGCCATAATCAAAAGTTACCGCACCGCGCTTTTGTAATTCCAACATCATCTCCACATGGTGGGCCATGGTGGCGTATGATTTTTTTACGTAATCATCGGGGTTGTTTTTGCGCAGGGCATCGGCCACTTCTTCAGGTAATCCTTGCGGGTAATAGCCTACCAATGGGTCGTGGGCACTGGTTTGGTCGGTAAGTAAATCGGGTACTATGTTGCGTTCAATTATTCTTTCCAGCAGGTCGGCCACGTTGCAGCAAACCCCAATGGAAACCGCTTTTTTATTTTCTTTGGCACGCAAAGCCATGTCAATGGCCTCGTCAATATCGCGGCTCATTACATCGAGGTAGCGGGTTTCCAAACGTTTTTTAATGCGCCATTCCACTACTTCAGCAGCCAGACACACGCCACCGTTCATGGTTACGGCCAGGGGTTGTGCCCCGCCCATACCACCTAAGCCGGCTGTTACTGTAAGCGTGCCGGCCAGTGTGCCGTTAAAATGTTGTCGGCCGGCTTCGGCAAAAGTTTCGTAAGTGCCTTGCACAATGCCCTGCGAGCCGATGTAAATCCAGCTACCGGCCGTCATTTGTCCGTACATCATCAGTCCTTTGGCTTCCAGCTCGCGAAAGGTTTCCCAGTTGGCCCACTTGGGTACCAGCATGGAGTTGGAAATAATTACACGGGGAGCATCTTTGTGGGTAGGTAAAATACCCACGGGTTTGCCTGATTGTACTAGCAGGGTTTCATCCTCGTTGAGGTCTTGCAGGGCCTTTACTATCAAATCAAAACTTTCCCAGTTGCGCGCAGCTTTGCCCAGGCCACCATATACTATCAGATCCTCAGGGCGCTCGGCCACATCAGGGTCCAGGTTATTGTGTAACATGCGCAGGGCAGCTTCCTGTACCCAACCTTTGCAACTTAATGTGGTGCCTGTGGCAGCGTGTAATTCTCTTTTGGCCATAAATGTATTTTGTTCTGCTGCTTACAAGGAGTAAGCAGGTTATTTTGTTTGTACAGGGGGCAAAGTTAAGTAAAAAGCTGCGGTACTTTTGGCTCAACGTGGCTGCAGTTTATTTCTTTTTTAACTCATTAATCAGGTCTTCCAGGTAATCGGTTTGTATCTGTTGTATTTCCAGCAATTTGTTGTTTTGATACACAATCAGGTGGTCAATTTTTTCATTGAGCAGTTTAATTTCCAGCTCTGCTTTCAGGTTAATTTTGTAATCCTGTTCGGCCCGTTGCCGGTCTTTTTGTTCCTGCCTGTTTTGGCTCATCATAATAATGGGTGCCTGTATGGCAGCCAGGCAAGAGAGGATGAGGTTGAGCAGAATAAAAGGGAAGGGGTCAAACGGACGGGCTTGCAGTAACCAGATGTTGGTGCAAATCCACAGCAGAATAAGCACAAAAAAGGCAATGATAAATGTCCAGCTGCCGCCAAAGAGCGCAATTCTATCAGCCAGCTTTTCGCCAAAGGTAAGTTCGCCCTCCAGTTTTTCAGAAAGTATCGCATTGTTGTTAATGGCATTCATTACCTCATCATCCAAATCAGCCAGGGTACCTATTTCTACTTTGGTAAGCGTGGTAATGTAGAGCCTGCGGTAGTGGTTAAGCTCATCAATGGAGATGTACTCCTCTTTGGTAATTTGCGGGTGCTCACCTTGTATCAGGTTAAAAATACCTTCCCGAATTTCTTCGGCTTTTACCGCCTCTCCGTTTCTGATTTTTGTTTTGCTGATGTAACTGATCATAAGGGTGTGTTAGAGGTTGAATGTATTGCCTGCTTTAAAGGTTGCCATAATTTTTGTGTTTTCATTTTTTGGTTGAACTGATTTCTCCCGTCTGCCTGATAAACAAATATTGGTCTTTTATTTCTTTGCGTTTAATGTTCTCTTCTTCGTCATGTGAAGTCTTGTTTTCCTTTTGCCAAACAATTGTTTCGCGCAAAAGAATACAGTCTTTTGAAACAACAGTATGATTGTAAAGTTGGTAACTTTCATTGGAGAAGTCAATGTCACAGGCTGATTCAAGCAATTTTGAAGCAATTGCTTTTTTCTTTTTCTCGTCAACTGTTACAACAAAGTAGTGACTACATACACCAAAAGTGTCGGGTAAACTAATGATAGAATAAAAGATGTCGTTAGTTAATTGAACTGTAGTATCGCAGTACACATCTCCTTTTGACGCATACAAATATGCTGTATCAATTATGTTCAATTCTCTGATATTGTCAATAGAAAGTGTCCCGTTATTTTTTAGAAGAATGATTGTAGAGTCAATGCGAGCAGCTTTGTTAGAAATTTTATCGGCAATTGATTTTGTCTGGCATTGTCCAAACAAAGAGTTGATGAGTAATCCGAATAAAATATATTTTGCTCGTTGTAACATTTTTTGTTTTAAAGTTATCTTTTATTACAAGCCCTGTTAAAATGTTGCTTCTTCCCGTTTTTTCAGTACTTTGATGACTTCAAGTTATGAAAAGGAATAAACACAAACAGTGTTATGCTTTAGCAGAAACGGTACTGATGTTTATGTACTAAGAGCATTTCTGTTAGAAGCTAAGCAGTCGTTTTTGACCGGTTTGCAACCCTTGTCCTTGCACGTTTTTGAGCAACTTGTTTCTTTTTAGCGAAATACTCACTCAATGCTTTTTCTTCTTGAGGTGTAAGGGCGGCCTGTCCTCCAATGAAGTCAACATCTAATTCAGTGTTTTTCTTTTTCATAATTTATGATTTTGAAAGTACTTATTAATAAGATGAAGTGCTGCCTTAGTCTCAATAATCATTAGTCGTCCTCCGAAATGAGATGCACCAAGTGTTTTTTTGTAGTGCTCGATTAACCGTGTCTTTGAGATGAATGAAACATTGCCTTGATGTCCGCGCTGAAAGGATAACTTACATGCAAATGCAACGAGGTTGCCGGCAACGCCAGCATATACTTTGTCTTTGCCTTTATTGAAAGGAGCGTTTTCAATGAGGTGCATGTACACATGATCAGGCTTTATCTCCAAACTGATTAAACCTTGTATAATTGTTGAGTTGTTTACTATTGTCAATTTATAGGTGTCACGTAAAGGGTTTTTAAACTCTGACTTCCAGTCAAAAACCCACTCATTTGTTTTAGTGATATTTTTTAAGTCTTGTTGAGTCAGGATCGAAACATCAGTTGCAAAACTGTCGCCAGTAACAACATTTTCTATGGAGTTAGTGAGTTTATCTATATTGAAGTCGAGGCCTATAGCTTTCGGACCTGTTCCCTTTTTACTTTTCACAATTGCAATATAGCAAAAATGTCTTGTTTAGTGAAGTCTTTAGTATCCGAATAACTTCAAAGTATATGCACCGATGTTAGCACAAAAGCTACCTCCATCCGAATAAAAATTTAATTGTTTTGAAAAAAAAAACTCAAAATATGAAGTTTTCAAAAATTATTTAAGTGACTGAAAACCAAAAACATTATCCGTGTACAAACGGATAAACTCGTTTATAACCGCGTAGTATACGGCTTGGTTTTGATGGCCACCTCACCTTTGTGATGTCGTTTCCACGATGCTGTGTTCAGATTGCTTTGTTCGTTAAGGCGCCATCGAGACAAAGAGTGTGAAGGCAGGAAAGAAAAAATAATTTTAAAACCATTTAATTTAAAAAGTCATGAACAACTTACGTAACAGTGTACGCCTCATCGGCCGCTTGGGCCAAAACCCTGATGTGAAAAAATTAAGCAGCGGAAAATCGCTGGCCAAATGTTCCATCGCCACGTCTGAATCTTACCGCAATGATGCCGGTGAAAAAGTAGAAGAAACCCAATGGCACAACATTATTGCCTGGGGCAAACAAGCCGAGATTATCGAGAAGTATGTGAAAAAAGGAAATGAGATTGCCATTGAAGGCAAACTCAGCACCCGCTCGTATACCGATAAAGACGGCAACAAGCGTTACACCACCGAAATAGTAGTGAGCGACCTGCTCATGCTGGGTGGTAAAAAAGACTAAGTCAATTTTCCGCAGGGTGTGCAGGATTTGCGCACCCTGCGGTTTAATTTAATTCCGTACCTCACAAGCACATACTCACCGGCCTGTGGTGCGGCAAAAAGAAATCAGGTATCTTGGGCAGGTTCTTCAGCGTTGTTTGCTTTAGCCCGTGTACCGCAAAGTGAAAAATCATAAAACGGAGTAACGTAAAACAAGAGTGCAGTGTTCTGCAATTTTCAGAAGATAAAAACTATGACAGCACAGCAGTATTTAAAAAAATATTTTGGTTACGATGAGTTTCGTGGCCTGCAACAACAAATTATCACACAGGTTACTGCCGGTAAAGATGCTTTGGTACTGATGCCTACGGGTGGCGGCAAAAGCGTGTGTTACCAGATACCCGCCCTTATGTTGGAGGGCATTACCATTGTGGTTTCCCCGCTTATTTCGCTCATGAAAGATCAGGTAGATGCCTTGCGTTCCAACGGTATTCAGGCGGCTTTTCTCAACAGCAGTTTAAACTACCAGCAGGAGCAGGAGATTGCTGCTTTGTGTTTGCACAATCAACTCAAACTGCTTTACCTCTCACCGGAAAAAGCCCTGGCACTAGCCGATAATTTTTTACGTAAACTGAATGTATCGCTCATAGCCATTGACGAAGCACATTGTGTAAGCCAGTGGGGGCATGATTTCAGACCGGAGTATAAAGAGATAAGCAAGCTGCGCGACTTGTTCCCAAACGTACCGTTGATGGCACTTACCGCCACGGCTGATAAAATTACGCGTCAAGATATTCTCACACTTTTAGGTTTGAAAGAGCCGGAGTTGTTTGTGTCCTCGTTTGACCGGCCCAACCTTTCCCTCACTGTTCGCGCAGGGTGGAAGAAAAAAGAAAAGTTGCGCGACATTACCACCTATTTGCAACAGCACCCCAATGATTGCGGCATTATATACTGCACCTCGCGCAAATCAGTGGAGTCGTTGACGTTTGATTTACTGCAGGCGGGTTTCAAAGTGAAGGGCTACCATGCCGGCATGGATAGTGAACAGCGCACCAAAGTGCAGGAAGCATTCATTAACGATGATGTGCAGGTAGTGTGCGCCACCATTGCTTTCGGGATGGGCATTGATAAAAGCAATGTGCGCTTTGTGATGCATTATAACTTGCCCAAATCTATTGAAAGTTATTACCAGGAAATAGGTCGCGGTGGCCGCGATGGTTTACCCTGCACCACCGTGTTGTACTATACATTGGGCGATTTGATGATGCTGCGCGAATTTGCCACCAACAGCGGACAGCCGGAGATTAATCTGGAGAAGCTGAAACGTATGCAGGAGTTTGCCGAGGCCCGTCATTGCCGCAGAAGAATTTTGCTGAGTTACTTTGGTCAGCAGCATACCGAAAATTGCGGCAACTGTGATGTCTGTTTGCACCCGCCCAATTTGTTTAACGGAACCGTGGTGGCGCAAAAGGCACTCTCGGCTTTATACAGAATTAATGCAACAGCACAACAGGTAGGAGTGAACTTACTGATAGATGTGTTGCGGGGCATGAGGCACAAAGAAATTTTCGAACGTAAACTGGAACAAATAAAAACATATGGCGCAGGTGCCGATTTTTCTTTTAAAGAATGGAGCAATTACCTGATGCAAATGATTCAGTTGGGCGCAATGGAAATTGCATACAACGAAGGTCATGTTTTACGACTGACGGATTTTGGAGAGCTGATATTGAAAGGCAAGTTTGAACTGCAACTGCACCAATTTGCGGAAGAGACCTTTGTGCCGGCCGGCAGAAGTAAAAGTTCTTTGGCAGAACAAGGTCAAAGTTCAGGCGACAGCTACCAGGATATTTTTGAAGCTTTACGAAAATTGCGCAAGCAACTTGCGGAAGAACATAACCTGCCACCTTACATTATTTTTCACGACACCTCTTTAAAAGCGATGGCAGAACAATTGCCGCAAACAGAGCAGGAGATGTTAAACATCAGCGGTGTTTCGTTCAGTAAAATGCAAGAATACGGACACCGGTTTCTGGAAATTACGCAACAGTTTTCTCCGCTAACCACAGCAACTGTTGATGTAGAAGAAGTATTGAGCGAAGAAAAATTGCAAGCGTATTATGAAGAACTGCAAGCGGCCAACCTGCGTTTCAGCACGGCAGTAGTGGGTTATTTACTCATTGGTTCTGATAGAAAAGGGTATGCTGAAATTGCCCGCAGTGTTTCCTTTGGTGGATTGCTCAGAAACAGGTTAACGTATGAGGAGGTGAAACAACGTATCAAACCTTTTTACGAAAAAATTGAGAATGACCTTAAACGAAAAAAACAGGAAGAAAGGTTCGATCAGGATGAGCAACTTGTACATGCACAAACATATTTTGCTGCCGAGGAAATCGATTTGTTGAGTGCTGCAGAGTGGGAAAAAATGCGGGCAAGTATTGATGCTATTCCCTTACAAAAAACCGGGGAAGGAGTAAGTGAAGCACTTAGGGAAATTCGTAAAGCTCACCGCAGAGCCAATGAACCCTGGTGTGATATGGAGGTTAGCTTGCTGAAAAATGCACTGAGAAAAACGAACAAGCTTCAGGCCTTAATAGATACGTTTGGCCGAAGTGAACGTTCCATTATGGTGTACAGTGCGAAATTGATTTAGTGGGTGAAGCACAAAGTTTTCTTGTGCTCATTGCTTGTTTCGTTTTATTCCTGCTCTTCGAGTAACCCGTTATCATCGGGCAGTATGAGGCTGTCAACGGCTAAGGTATCGGTAATGATGATGTAATTTTTTGCAGGCCCCGTTAGCGTTACATTTGGAATAAGATTAACCGTGTCTTCCGGCATAATCCATTCGCGCATCAACATGCGGTTAGATAAAAACCGGTAAGTGTTTTTTAACCAAGGGCGAAGGTTGCCGTCACCGCCAAAGAAATAACGGAAAGCTTTAGGCCGCGGAATAATGGACGATAAATAAATACTTTCCTGCAACGTAAGTTGCGAAGGATGTTTACTGAAATAAAATTGTGATGCCTCACCAATGCCATACACATTTGGTCCCCATTCAATCATGTTGAGGTACACTTCGTACATGCGTTCTTTGGTACACACGTGGGCATTTTCTATGAGCCAGGTAATCAGAATTTCTTCAAACTTGCGCGATAAAACTTTGTCACGTGTAAGGAAAATATTTTTCACCAACTGCATGCTGATGGTGCTGGCTCCGCGTTTGAATTTGCGGTGGACATAATTGGTAGCAATGGATTGGCGAATGGCCTCCATCACAAAACCACGGTGGTAAAAGAACGAAGGATCTTCAGAGCACAACACCGCGTAACGCAGGTAAGGCGAAATCTGTTCGAAAGGCGTGAAGTGAGCATTGCCGGGGCCTACTTCAAATGTACGCATGGGTCTTCCGTATTCGTAGGGCGTGTAGTTAAATGCTCCGTTAAGTTTGGCTAAGTTGGTTTCACCGTATTGTAAAATCTGAAAATTGTATTTACGTAACTCCGCATCAAAAACATTGTCAGACGGAAAACTGTCGCGCATAAAAAAGTTGAGGTGGTAACTTAATTCACCGCTTACTTTAATGCCGTTTAAGGTTTCGAACATGCCCTGCGGTAGGGCATCCATAAATTTTTGTGCGCTTATTTTTTCGCTGTTCAGTTGCATGGCATAGGTCACTTCGGGGCTGCGCTGATAATACACATACGGGTGCACCACCAGTTCATTCAGGCGGATAACGGAAGAGCTGTCAACGGACACAAAATTTTCTCCGAGCACAAAAGTAAAATCGGCTAGTGCATCGGGAATAATCACATCCTGCTTGGCAATTCTGCGGTGGGCCACCTGGTAATTTTTTACCGCAGCAGAACCCCGTACCGTAAGTTGTTTGTTGCTGAAATCAACATCAGTAAGGTTGAGTTGCAGGGAATCAAAACCGGTGAACAGGTGGTATTTTGCATCCACATAAGGCATACGTACTTTTTGTGTATCGGCTGAATAGAGGGAGATTTCCCCTTTCATATCATCAGGATACGCATTGCCTTTTCCTATCCAGTGTTGCACATGTGCATCGCTGTGCACAGTAAATTGTCCGTTGAATACATGGCCCGATAAATTGAGTGTATCCAGTATAAACTTTACGGTGTGTTCATTGTCAGTTATCCGTGCACCAAAATTTTTAATGTCCACATCATCCGGAATCTGGTTCAAACCTTTTTTGATGAGTTGGTAAGCGCGTTCCGCCAGATTCACCTGTTTTGTTACGCTATCTTTTTGAGCATTTTTATCTTTCTTTAAAAACGCATCAATGTTGGTACTGCTGTCGCGTCTTACCAGTTGAACGTAACCTCCGTCAATAAACAGATTATCCAGTTGCACATCGCCCCTCAGCAAAGGAAGTAACCTTACCGAAACCTGAAGGGAGTGAATGGATACAATGGTATCGGCATTGTGTGGGATAAGGGTAAGTTCGCTCAGTTCCACTCCGGTAAATCCGTGCATCTGGCCTTGCTTTACCAGCAGCACAGCATGGTACTTGCTGTATATTTTTTTCTGTGTTTTTTCGAGCACATATTGAAGCAAGGTGTTGCGTAAAGCCCAGGCGGCACACAGGCCGATAAACAAAATAGCCCCTATGCTGATAAGGGCTATTCGGAATGTTTTTTTATACTTTCTGAAAAAGGTCAATATAGAATCAGGAAATTTCATCCAATGATTTGGATTAAACTGTCATGATTTCCTTCTCTTTTGCATCAACCAATACATCTATTTTCTGGATGTAGCTATCCGTAGTCTGTTGTACTTTTTGTTCGGCACTTTTTACATCATCTTCGGGTACGCCTTCTTTTTGTGCTTTCTTAATTTTTTCGTTGGCTTCTTTACGAATAGTACGTACGGCTACACGATTTCCTTCAGCTTCTGTTTTCAGTTTCTTTACCAGATCTTTTCTGCGCTCTTCGGTTAATGCAGGAACTGCAATACGCACAATAGCACCGTCATTGGTAGGATTAAGACCCATGTTGGCCATGGTAATGCCTTTTTCAATGGCGGAGATCATGCCTTTTTCCCAGGGCTGTATAGCCAAAGTGCGGGCATCGGGTGTGCTGATGTTGGCCACCTGACTGAGCGGAACCAGGCCGCCATAATATTCCACGTGCACGGCATCCAGCATGCTGGGCATGGCTTTTCCGGCTCTTACTTTAGCAAATTCAGCGGCAGCATGTTCAATACATTTGTCCATGCCTGATTGCATTTCTTCGAAAATGGTTTTTAACCTTGGATCATTCATATACGCTTATTTTAAAAGGACGTGCAAGTTACCGCAAAATTTTAAAATGCGAAAACTCAATTCCAATGGAGTGTTGCTTTACTCTTCTTCTGTTTTAGTCGCTTCATTTTCAAGCAACAATGTGCCTTTACTTACATAGCGTACATCCGCGGGCACCTGTGTTTTGGGTGTAAAGGCCACAAATTGCTCGTTTTCGCTGTGTACAATCACCTCCGTTTTTTTGAAAACTGACGGCTGAGATTGGCTGTTGTAATACACATACCGGCTGTCTCCGTCACTCAAAAAAGCATCAACGGGCAAACTGGAAGAGTTGGTTCCGGGTGTTTCGAATTTGGCCTTCACAGTCATATCGGGCAAAATACTTTTGTGGGCTTGCATAAACACCACGTGTACAATAATGGTGCGTGTTACGGGGTCAATGCCGCGGGTAATAAATTCTACTTTCCCTTTCTGAACGGGAATGGAAGAGTTGGTAAAAGTAATTTCTACCTCTTGCCCTTCATGAACTTTATGAATGTCTTTTTCGTACACAAAAATATCGGCATGGTAATGGTCCACATTTACGATATGCGCCAGTTCAACTCCTTGGGCTACCGACATGCCCACGTTGGCCGGTAATTTTAGCAAATAGCCGTCAAGTCCTGAACGTACTACATAGTTGGGCGATAACGATGTTTGGTCATTTAACACCAGTTGTTGCGGATTGATGCCCAGAAATTTCAAACGTGCTTCAGCGGCTTTCAGTTTGGTGAGGCAACTCATGTACTTAGCCTCTGCCTGTTGAAAATCTTTTCCTGCTGAGATGTTGGCATTTTTTAATTGTTGCTGACGCTCAAAATCACTTTTCAGAAAATTTAATTCTGCTTTTGCTCCCAGGTAATTTTCCTGCAACTGTATGTATTCGCTGCTGCTTATTTCCAGCAGAGCCTGTCCCCGGGAAATTTTTTGTCCTTCCAGCACCAGAATTTTATCTACGTTACCGCTTATTTTTCCGGTTACTGATTCCTGATATTGTGAAAGTATAATCACCTTGCCGTTGGCATGAAATGTAACGGGCATGTTACGCTGTTGTGCGGCTTCAGTAACAATGCCCATCAGCTGTTGTTTTTCCTCGCTCAGCTCTACCTGTACAATGGTGTTTTCAGTCGCCTGCGTTTGTTCTTCTGTTTGTTTTTTACCGCACGAACTGTGCAGCAAAGCAAAGGCCACAAGGGCATATATAATTTTGTTCATTTTATTCTCCTTTTAAATATAATAATTGAGCAACACTGTAGTGGTATTCTTTCACTGCCTGCAAATAACTGAGTGCAGTATGATGCGTTTTGTTCAGGTTATACAAATGCTGAAACTGACTGATGTCTCCCGTGTTGAAACTGATTGTACTGGCTTTGCGCAACTCAGCTGATTGCGGTAAGGCATTTTGTTCATAATACTGCAAGGCACTTGTGGCTTGTTGCCAGTTACTTTGTGCAGCTCTTAATTCAGTCTGTAACTCCAACGCGGTATTTTGAAAAGTATATTGGCTGCGTTCCACATTTAACCGTGCCGATTTTATAGCGGCCAGATTACTCCAGAAAAACAACGGAACACGAATGCCGTAACGCAAACGCATGTCCATAGGTGTGGAGTTGCCGGCCTGGTTTAAATAGCCCAATGTGAAGCCCGGTGCCATGCGCCACTTTTCGAGTTGCAGTTGTTTCTCACTCACTCTTACCTGTTGCTCGGCAAATCCGTGGTAGGGAGTGGAAGTGGCATCGGCAATAAGGATTTCCTGTGCGGTAATTTTTACCTGTTGCACCACGTCATGCGGATAATCAGTCTGTAAAAAGCAGGTATTTTTAAGTGCCTGCATGGCTTGCTTGTAGCGTTGTTGTGCCAACTGCAATTCATGTTTTACTTGTGCAGCTTCTGTGCTTACGTTTAACAAATCAATGCCTGATGTGGCTCCTGCCTTTTGAGTGATACGCGCTGATTTTAACAATGCATCAAAGAGACTGTCTTGTTGCAGCAATGTTTTTAAACAGAGCGCTGCATATTGCCAGTCGGCATAGGTTACACGCACTTGTTTTTTCAATGCAGCTACCGAGATGTTTTTTTCTTTTTGCGCTAAATTTTCCTGCTGGTGGTAGAGCTGAGATTGTTTGCTGTACACCAGCGGAAAGTCAAAATTTTGCAATACACCCGGTCGCATGGAAGTTCCGGTGGGCGACTCCATAAGCAATTCCATAGGTGGCGGATTAAAAGCCGTTTTACGTAAAGCATGCATCTGCTGCACTTGCGCATCTGCTGCTTTAATGAGCGGGTGTTTTGATAGAGCGGAGTCTATGGCCTGTTGCAATGTTAGTGCAGGTGTTTGTGCTTTGCTTCCCGCTGCTGAAAAAATGATCAGAGCCAGTGCAATGGCTATTCCTTTATGACTTGATTTTATTGTTCTGCGCTCTACCCAGTTGTACAACACAGGCAACACCAGCAAGGTAAGTAAAGTGGAACTGATGAGTCCCCCAATAACTACGGTGGCCAGTGGTTTTTGTACTTCAGCACCGGCACCGTTTGATAAAGCCATGGGCAGAAATCCCATAGAGGCCACCATGGCGGTCATAAGTACCGGACGAAAACGATCACTCACACCTTCCAGAATACGTTGTTGTATGTCCTGCATTCCGTGCATTTTTAACTGATTAAAATGAGCAATCAATACAATGCCGTTTAACACGGCCACACCAAACAAGGCAATAAAACCAACACCGGCAGAAATGCTGAAGGGCATATCGCGCAGCCAAAGGGAAAATGCACCACCTACCGCAGCCAGCGGTATGGCCGAGAAGATAAGTAAGGCTTGCTGGAAAGAACCGAAGCTGAAGAACAGCAACAGTAAAATAACCAGCAGCGATATGGGTACAACTACCAACAAACGGTTGCGGGCATTGTTGAGGTTTTCAAATTGACCACCGTATTTCAAGGAGTAACCGGAAGGCAGTTGTATTTTTTTATTCAGTATATCCTCAATTTCATGTACTACCGATTCCACATCACGACCACGTACATTAAAGCCGATGCTTATTTTTCGTTTGGTATCATCGCGGCTTATTTCTGCCGGCCCTTTTACGGTGGTTATTTCAGCGAGTTCTTTTAACGGCACCTGTAATCCGTTATCGTTACTTATGTAAATGTTGCTAAAGTCTTCACTGTTTTCTCGGGCATCATCCTGTAGTTTTAGAACTAAATCATAGCCCTGTTCATTTTCAAAAATGATTCCTGCTTTTTTACCTCCTATGGCAGTTTCAATATATTCATTAATGCGTTGTACCCTAATCCCGTAGTTGGCCATTTGCTGACGGTTGTAGCGAATTTGTATCTGCGGTAAGCCGGTAATTTTTTGTGTCTGCACATCCTTAACCCCTTCTACCGGACTGATAACTGCGGCTATCTGTTCGCCTTTTAAAGCAAGTATGTCTAAGTCTTTTCCGAAAAGTTTTATCACCACATCCGTTTTTGCGTTGGTCATTAATTCATTAAAACGCATTTGTATGGGTTGTTGTAAAGAAAAAGCCACACCGGGAATCTGAGCCAGCACTTTTTCAATGGCCTCATCCATCTCAGCTTTGTTGCTTGCTTTTTTCCACTCATCGCGTGGTTTCATCACAATAATTAAATCGGTGGCCTCAATGGGCATGGGGTCGGTGGGAATTTCAGAGGTGCCTATTTTTCCTACTACGGTTTTAATTTCATCGGGAAATTCTTCCAGCAGTTTACGTTGAGCAATTTGCGATATATGTATACTTTGTGATAGCGAAGAACCGGGCAGCAAGCGCATTTCAACGGCATAGTCTCCCTCATCAAGCTGTGGAATAAACTCACCTCCCAAGGTATTAAAAAGTAAAACAGCTGCTACCAGTAACACCACAGCCGAGGCAATAACCATTTTGGTTTTGGTTAAGAACAACTCCACTACAGGGACATATTTTTTTCGCAAACGGTTAATCATTCTTTCTGCGAAACTTTCTTTTTCTTCTTTGTTGCTGCGCAGTAACAGTGCACTCATCATGGGTACATAGGTGAGTGATAAAATGAATGCACCGATGATGGCAAATGATACTGTAATGGCCATAGGCTTAAACATTTTTCCTTCAATGCCTGTGAGCGCCAGTATTGGGATGTATACAATAAGAATAATGAACTGCCCGAAAGCTGCACTTTTCATAATCTCACTGGCACCGGTGAATACAGTATGTTCAAATTCTTTTTTGGTGGCGAATTGATGGTGCCGTTGTAAATGCTCATGAATTTTGCGCACCACAATTTCTACAATAATTACTGCACCGTCTACAATCAATCCGAAATCGATGGCACCTAAACTCATCAGGTTACCCGACACACCAAACAGGCGCATCAGTATAATGGCAAACAGCATGGACAGCGGAATTACAGAGGCAACGATAAAGCCGGCCCGCAGATTGCCCAGTAAAAGAATGAGTACAAAAATTACAATTATTCCCCCCTCTACCAGATTTTTAACAACGGTGCTGATGGCTTTTTTTACCAGTACTTCGCGGTCAAGGAATGCTTCTACCACCAACCCTTTGGGCAGTGTTTTCTGCAATTCATTCATTTTAATTTTTACACGGTCAATTACTGCTGAGGAGTTTTCTCCTTTCAGCATGAGTATAATGCCGCCTACGGCTTCACCTTTTCCGTCTTGTGTCATGGCCCCGAAACGCATGGCATGTGAGATTTCAACTTTGCCAATGTCACGCATCAGCACCGGAACACCGTTACTGTTTTTGACTACTATACTTTCAATGTCGCTGATGTTTTCAGCCATGCCCAAACCACGGATAAAGTAAGCACGATCACCTTTTTCAATGTACGAGGCGCCTGTATTGCTGCTGCCTTGTTCCAGTGCGGCCATTACTTCATGTATGGCAATGCCGGATGACTGCAGTAGCTGCGGATTAAGTTTTACATGAAACTGTTTCATGTATCCGCCAAAGGAACTTACATCGGCTACACCGGGCACACGCAGTAACTCGCGTTTTAATTGCCAGTCTTGTATAGTACGCAGTTCAGTTAAATCCCAGGTGGTATCTTTGATGTTAACAGGTCGGATAACATACTGGTATATTTCACTCAGCCCGGTACTTACAGGTGCCAGCATGGGTTCTCCCACACCTGCCGGAATATTTTGCTGTGCATCTTTGAGCCGCTCGGCTACCTGTGCCCTTGCCCAGTAAATATCTACATGATCATGAAACACCAGTGTAACTACGGAAAGTCCGAAGCGGGAAATGGAACGCGTTTCTTCCAGTCCGGGAATATTGGAGGTGGCTACTTCAATGGGGTAGGTAATGTATTTTTCAATTTCCAGTGAGGCCAGGTTGGGACTTTGCGTAATCACCTGCACCTGGTTGTTGGTGATGTCGGGCACGGCATCAATGGGCAACTCAATGGCCGACTTAATACCCCAGGCAATAAGACCCAAAACAAAAAGCCCGATAATAAATTTATTGCGGATACTGTATCCGATTATTTTTTCTAACATGTTACGTTAAGTTAAATGAGCACATAGACAATACAAATGTGCATTGTCGAAGGAGACCTCAGAATAACTTAAGCGCGGGGAGGCTGAAAGATGGAACGGGAGAGAAGGAAAGAATAGGTGAAGTGATGTTGAATCTCTACCTTATTTACGGATACAGGCAAGAGGGCAATCTCAATGGTGTGTTCATGGATGGTAAACACATGTGCAGAGCAGCTGTGCTGAAAGAAAGGGAGATGCTGGTGTTCGCTTTTATGCTGAGCTTCCTGATTATCGTAATGCAGCGTGATAAAATCAGCCATGCTTAACCCATCCCGTTCGGCATGCTCTAGATAATGCTCTATTAAAGCCGGCACTTTCGCTAATTCATGCAAATCTCCGTTGGGCAGTAAACTGCCCAAAAGCATGCACAGGGATAAACAGAAAGCCATTGCTTTTTTCACGGGTACAAAGGTACTACTTTTATATCAGAATGCTTATTTGAGCAAATTGATGATGAAATTCTGCTTTGTTTGGTGGTAGTAGATGGACATAATATTCCCCGCTACCCAGGTTGTGCTCTTGATGATTTTACTTGCACCGTCTTCATCATTGTACTCCCACTCTGACCAATAGATGTGGTACAATTGATCTTTTAAGTAAATGGCATAAATGTGGTTTTGCCGGTCATGGTAATATACCTTGGTTATGCCTCTTCGGGCCCGTATTACCCACTTAATTTCAGAATGATTTTTTTTATCTTTTTGACTAATAATCGTTCGCAGTCTTTTCATGGAGATAGTGGTCTTTGCGTCACTTTTCTCGCTCCAGGTTGTTTTCGATTGAAACGCTTTTACAAAAGAGTCGGGGAGGTGTTGTTGTGCAAATGATATAGTTGACAGTAACCACAGCACGCTAGTACATAGTATTGCTTTCATAGATTGTAATTAGTATGTGCGAATTTAAAGTTTTTTAGAAAAAGTAGGAGCATGTCAAAATGAGTTTATATTCGTGTACATGAAGTTTTTCGATTATGCTTTTGAAATAGTCGGGCGGATAGGTATAGCCCTTTCCTATACTTTTACAATATGAGCTAATGTAAATTTTATCTTTTTCATCTTTCGTGGGTTAAAATTAAACTTTCTGCCTAATTTTATTCAGACTTATTTTTAGAGATACTTACAGGGGTATGATTCAAAAATTTGGGAACGTTTATTAATAAATTCTCTGTTAATAGTAAACGAATAGTAGGTTATCAGTGCGTCAATTCAAAAGTGACTTCCCCTGTTTTGAAAGGATAGGCTTTATCAGCACCCGTTGCACGGCCTCTAAGCATGAATATTGTGAAAGATTTTATCCGGTGTCTTTCAAATGTAGCAATGATATTTTGTTTAATCAACCCATCAGGAAGCATTTCAGTATGGTCCTCTCCATCTAGTTCATACCTGAGAAACATGGATGAAATCTTTACCACACTGTCATTATCCAAAACTAGGCGTGGACATTGTTTAAGTTCTGTAATAGATAAACTTTTCGAATGTCCGCAAAAGTTAAAGTTAAATGGTTTTTGTGCTAACGTAACAACTGGCAAAAAGCAAAAAAGTAATAAGAATAATTTCATGAGTAATATTTTTTAGCTGAGTAATATAGTTCTGAATTTCTATGATTAACTATTCAGGTTGAATTTTAAAAATGATATCCTTTGTTTCAGGTGGTAGTAGTTTGCCGGTAGTTTTATCTTTTACCTTGCTCAGGCTAATGTAAAACATACTTGCAGTGGTTTTTTGTTGAATGTGGGCCAGAAATTCATTGGAGATCAGGTTGCCTTTGCAGGCAAACATTGTTTCTGTACCGGTAGTATAAACCAAGGTTATTTCGAAAGATAGAATAACTTTACTCTCATCGTTTTTGTAAGCGAGTTTTTTGCATTGCTTTAAATGCGTTAAGCTGACAAGAGAATCTTTGCCGCAGAAATGTACATTATTTTGGGAGTAGGCGCTGGTGCAGGCAAAAAGGAGCATACTTGTTATAAAGAGTGTTTTCATACTTTAGTTTTTTAACAAATGTATCGTTTTAGTCAGAGGACACTAAATTTTATTTTCGCTTGTCGTTTACATTTCAGACACAAACCTGACAATTACTTCTTGCTATTTTGATGTAATTTAGCCCAAATTTGAATTGTTGTGAAACCCACCCCCATATTTTTTGTTTTAGCCTTATACATTCTGGCTGCATTCAGCTGGCTTACTTACTCCTCCATACGTAACAGCAAACAAATGCACGAGGACGAGATACAGCTGATTTATACCAATGCCTACAAGGTAAATGCCGATATCATTAACCAGATTTCGCAATCCGTTGTTCAGGATTCCGCTCAGGTGAAACAGTATGTGGCCCGCAATCATCCCATGTATGTGGCCGTTTATGTTCCGCAAAGCGAATCGTTTGAAGAATATGCACTGGCTCCTAAAGACGAAGTAATCCAAGCGGTAGATGATAAACTGGAGCGCAGGATTAAAATGTACGTTTCAGAAGGTGCCGTATTTGTGTTGCTATTGTTGTGGGGACTGGTTTGGATTTACCGCAGTTTTGCCCAACGCATTGAGCTCAACAAACAGCAGCAAAATTTTTTACTCTCGGTAACGCATGAGTTAAAAACACCTTTGGCTGCGGTTAAACTGTACCTTCAAACCTTGCAGAAACGGGAACTGGATAAAGAGCAAAAAGAAAAAATGTTGCACAATGCCGTAAGTGAAACCGACCGGCTCAATGATTTAGTGGAGAACGTTTTGGTAGCGGCACAAATTGATGGTAAAAGTTATCGCTTTACCAAAGAGAACATCAACCTCTCGCAACTGGTGGAAGAAATAAGTAAAAAACTGGGAAATGTATTTGCCAATAAAGCAGCTTTAAAACTTTCCGTTGAACAAGACATTTTTATTGATGCCGACAGGTTCACGCTTACCTTGGCTATCAGCAACCTGATAGAAAATGCTTTTAAGTATGCCCGTCCTGATGGGGCTGAAGTGCGTGTGAATCTTCGTAAAGAAATGAACAAACCCCTGCTCACGGTAGAAGATAACGGAAGCGGTATTTCACTCGCTGAACAAAACAAGGTGTTTAATAAGTTTTACCGGGTGGGTAACGAAAGCACACGCAAAACGAAAGGTACCGGCTTGGGCTTATTTATTGTAAAACAGGTGTTGGATAAACACCAGGCACAAATACAACTGAAGAGTAATTTGAATGAGGGTACCATATTCACTGTAAAATTCTGACATGAGTAACGAACGTATATTATTGGTAGAGGATGAAGAACACATTCTGGAACCGGTTAAACTGAACCTGGAATTGGAGGGCTACAAAGTGGTAGCTGTGCAAGATGGTGCTGCTGCGCTGAGGAAGTTTAAAGAAGAAAGTTTCGACCTGATTATACTCGACATTATGCTGCCCGAGATGGACGGCATTACCGTGTGTGAAAGCATCCGCTTGCAAAATACTGAGGTGCCTATTCTTTTTCTCTCTGCCAAAAACAGCGGTGATGATAGGGTGCTGGGACTCAAAAAAGGTGGTGACGATTACCTCACCAAACCCTTTAACCTCGAAGAACTTATTTTACGTGTAAACAAACTCATTGAAAAAAGTGCCCGCATCAGCGGACAGGAAAGTAAAACTCCCGCCATCTACCATTTCGGAAACAATTGGATAAATTTTGAAAGTTATGAAGCCCACGGTACACAGGGCAATTTCCAACTCACCAAAAAAGAAGTGATGCTGCTTAAGTTACTTATTGATAATAAAAACGAGGTGGTCAGTCGGGAAAAAATTCTTCAGAGTGTTTGGGGATACAACGTATTTCCCTCTACCCGAACCATCGACAACTTTATACTTATGCTACGTAAACATTTTGAAGAAGACCCTAAGAACCCGCAATACATAGACTCTGTTCGGGGAGTGGGGTACAAGTTCAGAGAAATGTAAGTTCAGCGAAATTATTTTCTTCTTACTTCAAAAAGGCAGGTGTTTTTTGCTTTTTCGATAAGCAATAATCAAACAACCACCTCAGACTAATTTCGAAGTTCAGTTAACACTATTTCCTGTGAATTACCCCGGCACAGGGTTGGGCGGTAGGCATTATCACCAGGTCGTTAATGTTTACGTGTGCGGGGCGTGATAAAATGTAGCCTACGGCATCAGCCACATCAGCAGCTACCAGATTTTCAAAACCTTCATATACTTTAGAAGCACGCTCCTCATCACCCTTAAAACGCACAATTGAAAATTCAGTTTCCACCGCACCCGGGTGTACAGCTGAAACTTTAATGGGAAATTTTGCCAGATCAATGCGCATGCCGCGGTTGAGCGCGTCTACAGCATGTTTGGTGCTGCAGTATACGTTACCATTGGCATAAACTTCTTTGCCGGCAATGGAACCGATGTTAATGATGTGTCCGCTGGCACGAGGTATCATCAGGGGTACAACATTGCGCGTTACATAAAGTAGTCCTTTGATGTTGGTATCAATCATAATGTCCCAGTCGTCCATATCGCCATTTTCAATAGAGGCCAATCCGGAGGCCAGTCCTGCATTATTAATTAATACATCGGGTTCATTCCATCCTGAGGGCAAGGTCGAAAAAACTTTTTCCACCTCTTGGCGATTACGCACATCCAAGGCTATGCACAGGGTAGGGGTCTGGAAGGTATCTTTCAGTTCCAGGGCAAGTTTTTCTAAGCGGTCACTTCTGCGGGCACAAAGTATCAATTGGTATCCCTGTTGGGCCAAAACGCGCGCGCAAGCCTCCCCGATTCCGGCCGATGCACCGGTGATTATTGCAGTTTTTTTCATTTTTTGCTGATTAGCAGTGGGTAATAATTTTTAATGTTCTATTTTTGCCCGCTAAAATACTGTTTGATTTTCGGTAAATTTTCAAAACTTTGTGAGGTATGAACTATACTATTGATAAACAAGAACACCACACGTTGGTGAAACCATTGTTAGAAAAACTGGATGAGGTTTCGGGAAGGGCATTTAAACAGGAGTTATTACGTAACCTGGCCGATGCTAATAAGTTTGTTATCCTTAACCTCTCGCACGTGTTTATGTGCACTGAGGACGGTTACATTGTGCTGAAAGCGTTGGAAAAAGCACTGAAAGACATGAACGGTATGCTCATTATTACCGAGCTGCAGGAGAGTATCTTCAGAGAATTAAAAGACTCCGACCTTACCCTTATTCCTACCGATATTGAAGCGATTGATTTTGCTTTTATGGACCAATTGGAGCGCCATTTTCTTGATCCCGATAATGAATAGAACCACATGAAAAAAATTCTTCTTGCCGTTGTTCTTCTGGTTACTGCAGTAACTGCATTTAGCCAGTGTACGCCTGACATAGGCATTACGTACTCGGGAGTTTACCCGCGCACATTACCCAACGGACAGGAAGGGGTTCCGTACAATCAGGTGATTCAGTTTAAGGTACCCAAAGATACTATGGGCTTTACGGTTGATTCATTGTACATTCTTTCCATTACCGGTGGCCCTGCGGGACTGGCCTACCAATGCAACAAACCTACCTGCAGTTATAAAGGCAATGCCAACGGTTGTGCCGTGCTTACGGCACCCTTAGGTACAGGGTCGGCAGGTACGTATGTTTTAAACGTGAGTGTACTGGTCAAATTAAAATCACCCATTCCGTTTGTTCCGCCTGTTACGCAAACTTTTTCCAATACACTCGATTTAGTTGTTGACCAACCAGTGGGCATAGAAGATATTCTGACGGGCAGAGGCAATCAGGGATTGGTTTTATATCCCAACCCGGCAAGTCGCTTGGTGAATGTAGCTATTCAGGCAGAGCGGTCACAACAGACTCTTTTAACTTTGCTTGATTTGCAAGGGCGAGTGGTGAGACAAGCGCGGATTAACGTGAACAATGGCTCCAATACAGTTACACTTTCATTGGATAATGTTCCCCGTGGTTTGTATCTGGTTGCGGTTCGTGTAAACGGAGCAATTTTGAGAGCAAGACTACTGGTTCAATAATGCCGATAGAAGTTACCATACTGGGTAGCAGTTCGGCTACACCTACTACAACCAGACATCCCAGTGCGCAATACCTTAACCTGCGCGACCACTGTATGTTGCTCGATTGCGGGGAAGGAACACAGATTCAAATGCTGCGTTACAAACTGAAGCAAAGTAAAATCAACCACATTTTCATCAGCCACCTGCATGCCGATCATTACTTAGGTTTAACGGCTCTCATTTATACCATGAACTTTCATCACCGTACGGAAGATTTGTATATATATGGTCCGGCCGGATTAAGTGAAATACTGGAAGTGCAGTTCAGATGTTCCTCCACAGAGCTGCGGTTTAAAATTCATTTCATCATTACCGGGAATGAAAAAAAAGAATTGCTGTTTGAAAATGAGGAACTGGAAGTATTCAGTTTTCCGCTCAGGCACCGTATTCCCACCTGTGGTTTTTTATTTAAGGAAAAAGAACTGCCGCGCAAAATAAATGCAGAGCGGTGCAAACATTACCAAATACCTTTTGAACTGTTTGAGGCTCTAAAAGCAGGAGAAGATTATGTGATGCCTGATGGCCGACTTATCAGCAACGATGAACTAACTATTGAGCCTCTGCCCCCGCGTTCTTATGGCTATTGCTCAGATACAATTTTCGATTTGTCTTTTACTGAATATGTTAAAGACTGCGATTTGCTGTACCATGAATCTACCTTTTTACACGAACTGGTTGACAGGGCAGTAGAGACTTACCATACAACGGCCTTGCAGGCTGGAAAATTTGCTAAGGCAGCCAATGTAAAGCAACTTATCATCGGGCACTTTTCAGCCCGTTACAATAACCTCAATTTACTCTTGGATGAAGCCAGGTTATCCTTTCCTGATACAGAACTCGCGTTAGAGGGTCGTTCGTTTTTTATTGAGTACAACAAAATAGTTTTCGAAGACCTTACACCCGGAAAATAAAAAAGGCAGACTCAGTTAAGAATCCGCCTTTGTTTCAACTTGTAGTGGTATTTGGTTAAAGTATCTGAAGTCTGATGTTTTGTCTGTTATTTCCGCTCTCTATGATAACCAGGTAGAATCCGGCTTTTAAATTTTCATTTCCGTCCAGTACATTTACTTTTTCATTGGAGTTGAAAGTGCTCAAACTTTTTGCTGATACAATTTTTCCGCTTAAATCAGTTATGCTGATGGAAGCAGTTGTGTTAGCCGTTTCAATTGTGGTAAATACTACTCCGTTTGATGGATTGGGGTAGATGTTCCAGGTGGTTGATTCTTTTTTGTTATCAATGGCCACTGCATCATATGTTGTGCTGGTTCCGTCAAAGTCAACCTGCACCAGTCTGTAGTAGACACTTCCTGAAGGAACATTGTAATCAATGGCAGTATAGGTAGACGTGTTCATGGTAGTACCTTTTCCGTTTATTTTTTCGATGGTTTCAAAGTTCCTCATATCAGTAGAGCGTTGTACTTCAAAGTAGGCATTGTTTAACTCACCTGTCGTTACCCATTCAATGGCCACCACACCTGCTTCAACAGTTTTGGCTGTAAATGCTGCGAGTAAAACGGGCATGGCATCCACAGGATAGATAGCAGGTCCGGCTACAGTTCCTGCACCACTTCCAGCGCTCCACACAATAGTGCCTCCAACTTCAATGTAGGTGTTATTTCCGCCACCACCGTGTGTTATGCTCGAGGTTGAGGTAACCAAATTGACGTATGACTCAGCAGCAAGTTTTATTTTTTTGCCGTTTTCCAGATCTAATGTTCCCCCGTTCAGAATATTGATTATTGTTTTGCTTCCGCTTGTCAGGTTTAGGGTGGTGCCAACAGTAAGTTTTTTACCGGTAGGTATTACAATTGAGTCACCTGCAGCTGGTAGGTTTGCACTTCCTCCCCAGGTTGTGGCATCATTCCAGTTGCCTGATGTTGTTACGGTTCTTGTTGCAGCAAATGTGGTTAAGCAGAGTAGGCTGATGATAATAGTGTAGAGTGTTTTCATTTCTTTTTGAATTTCCCTTACTATTGGCATAATCATGCCGCTTGCCTTATATTTTCATAAATAACATGTTATCAGTTGTTTGTTTTTTTAAGATTTTATAAAACCTATTTTGAATATCCCAAAATAAGTATATTATTTATAAAATGGGAATATCAAAATAAAATGGGACAAAATAAATATTAGTTTTAAAATGGGACATCCGCATTCGAGTTTAGTTGAATGAACTTACCATATTACCTGTCACTTTGTTGCACGTGTAATCTCCCCGACTTAGCCTTATCCATAAGTTCCAGTGCGCGCTTAATTCTGGTGTCAACTTGTTTGGCAGAAGTAACGTAATGAGCCAAACTTCGTTGCAGCCCCGGAGTAAATTTACTGAATACTGCTTTGCCTTCAGGGTCTTGTTCCATTACTTCCATAAGTTCTTCAGGTAGTTTTATTTCATCAGGGTTGGCTAAGCTGAATATCACTTCTACCTTATCTCCGGCTTTTAACTTGGCTTCTTTTCTCAGGGTATTTCCCACCATCAAAAATCTGCGACCATCTTTGATATGTTGGATAGCTAGATTAAAAGGAGTGCCGTTGATGGTTCCTTCAATGCGTACCCGTTTGGGTTGGTTCAATTCCTGAAGTGTTTTTTCAGGCAACACAATGCCGGTATGCGTGATGGTGCCGCTGATGTATTCGAGTACAGAGAAAAAAGTATGTGTTTTTTTGCGTGACATAAGAGTCAACGCAAGTTACTGCAATTATTTTTTATTCGCACCGGGGCACCAATAGAGTCCAAAGGCAAGACTATTCGATGAGTTTAAACCGGATGAGGCCGACATATTAACTTTAAAATAATCTTTGCGATGAGATGTGTTGAGGGTTGTGTTAAGAAAACTCATGCTGGTGAACAGAATAAACTTATCGTTTAGTTTGTAGGCAATACCACCTGAAATGCCGGCATGAACATTTTCACCGAAAGATTCACTTTTTGCTTCACCTAAAGGGGTGCCGTTATTTGTAACCTTATTTTTGGTTTGTTGATAACCAACGCCCACTCCATAATAGATTCTATACAAAAGTTGAAATCCTTGTTTACCCACAGGGTGAAACTTTGTTCTGAAACGAGATATTTGAACAGAATAAAGATGGTCTTTTGTCTCTGATATCATGGAAGATCCCGCATATTCAGAATGATTAGAGTTGTACAAAGTAGAAACGGATAACGTATATCCTTTTAATACATTATCAGTAGTCATCTTACCTTTACTCACATCAAAATAAAATCTATTGTTAAAATTCTTGTCGTTGCGGGTGTCGGAAATACTATTGTCTTCGTACCCCGTATTAAGATTTACAGCTCCGCCATAGACGTTTTTATTCTCAGGAAACAGTGTTTGTGCTGAACTTCTAAAAGAGGCAAAAGCGAGTGCAGTCAATAATAGTGTGTGTTTCATAATGGTATTGGTTTATTAATTGCGATGAGTTTGCAATAACTATGCCCAAGCCATAGAAACTAGTCTTCTTCCGCCTGCAGAATGTCTTCGCTTATACGCGTATCAGCATATATATAGTCTTTTACAAAGTTGCACCATTTACACTCTGGTTCACCGCAGCCCTTGGAAAATTCTTTGTTTTGTATGCGGGCATAGGTGTCTTTGATTTGTTGCTCAACAGTTGCAATATCTTCAGCTGTAATGTTGATGCGTGCTTTTTCAAACTCTTTGCCTTCTTTATCCAAAGGTTCAATAAAATCGAATTCGGCACTTACCATTTCCCATTGTTTGTTCTGCTCAGCATTCATCAGTATTCTGTAGAACACCGCCTGTCGCCAGTAATCTCCTCCGTGCAGGTCTTCAAACGTTGGGTTGTCACCCAACTCTTTTACCGGTGGGAAAAGTTTTTTCTTAGCGTATTTAAACTGTCCCGTTTTGTAATCCACTACGTTGCACAATTTGCCGTTGAATTCAATTTTATCCAGTTTTCCGTTAATGGGTACATCGCCCAGGCCCGCACGTATGCTGCGCTCGGTAACCACCACCTTGTTCCATGTGGGCAGGTAGTGTTTAACGTATTGTTCCAATATGCGGAAACCGTATTGTTTTCTGCGGTCGTATTCTTCTTTGGTAAATGAATCCTGACTGCGGTACATGAAGTAATCAAAATCACGCAGCAATTCTTCTGTAGGCGGGAAATTTTTTTCGGGATGCTCCAGCATCTTTTTAAAGTAACGGTCCAGCGCATCGTGCACGGCCGAACCAAAACTGATGCTGGCATTTTTGGCAGCAGGCACTCGTAATAAATTCTGGAAATAAAACGTAAACGGACACTTGAGGTAATTGTTAAGATGTGTTACGCTCATGCTGTAACTCTCCAGCTGGTGGTCAATCCATACTTTATCAATCAACTCCAGCACTTCTTTTTTATGCTCTTCCATCATCAGCAGGTTGTAGTGCGTCAGCTGCTCATCAGGCAAACTGATTACCTGTTTTTCGATGCGTTCAAAATTTTCGAGCTCAGCTACAAACCGGCTTTTTTCTGTTTCTTTCAGTTCTTTATTTGCGGTGCTGTAGGTAATAAATAGTTCTTTTTTAGCTCGGGTAAGGGCAACAAAAAACAACCTGCGCGCTTCTTCAATTTCACTGCCTTCTTTTCCGGTAATGAATAAATTATCTGGTAAAGTATAGCCGCGGTTTCGGGCAGCTTTGTCCCATTCCTTACTTTGGCAGCCTATCAGGTAAACCGTGGTAAACTCCAGCCCCTTGGAGGAATGTGCCGTGAGGAAATTAACTCCTTTGGTTGCAAAGGTAATTTTGTTGATGTCGAGGGAAAGTTCGTACTCGCGCATCAGGTTTAGGGTGGTTAAAAAATCTTTAAGCGAGATGCCGGGTTGCTTGGCACTTTCGTCTTTGATAAAATCAAAAAGTGTGGTGAGTTCCTGCATGAGCCACACTTTTTCTCCGGCACGCATCACGTAACTCAAAATGCCTCCGCTGGTCACCAGTTTTTCGAAAAGTTGTTGCAGGGTAATGTTGTGTGCGGCCTGTATCCATTCTTCCAAATGGTCGCTTAACCTGCGCATGGCATTGGCTGCCTGTGGTTGAGTAGCAAATAAATCAGCCTGTGGTTTGGTTCTTATTTTTTTGAGTTCTTCACGCCAAAAGGTGTTGCGTTTATCACGTATGTCTGCTGCAAAGCGCGCGATATCTAATGCAGGCACCTGAAAAAAATCAAAATGTAGCAATTCAAATAATAAATCCTGCCGGCTGTGTGGCTGTTGCGATTCATCGTGGATGTATTGCAGCAGGGTAATGATTTTTTTGATGAACTTACTTTCCAGTACATTCGTTTTTTTACGGATATTAACGGGTATGCCTTTCATTTCCAGGTAGCGGGCAATGTCTTCCGCCTGGCGGTGGTTACGGTAAATGATGGCTATTTCACTCAGATCTTCTCCGGCAGTATACCGTGTTTCAATTTCGGTGGCCAGGTGAACGGTTTCATGCACGCTGTTGTAATACTCCCGTAATTGAGGTACTACAGGCAAGCTGGCATACTGGTCGTTCGAAGCTGTAAGTTCCTTTTTTAAACCGGTTGATTCGTTGACCAAACGTTCTTCATTTCGGGCGATAAGGTGTTGTGCCAGGTCGAGGATGGTTTGCGTGGAGCGGTAGTTTTCAGTAAGCATAATCACGCTCAATTGTTCAGCATACGATTGACTGAACTGCAATATATTTTGAACATTGGCACCTTGAAAACGGTAGATGGACTGGTCGTCATCACCCACTACAAAAACGTTAGGCGTATCCCAGTAACTGATAAGTTTTTTGAGTATTTCGTTTTGTGTGCCGTTGGTATCCTGAAATTCATCTACCAGAAAATACTGAAACTGTTCCTGGTAATTTCGCAGAATGTGTTCATGGGTTTCAAAGGCTTTGAGTACCCACAAAATCATATCGTCATAATCATACCTGCCCGATTGACGCATCATTTTTTCAAAATTGCTGAACTCACCAATGGCTGCTTTGAGCAGGTTCATTCTTTCAGTGTGTTCTTCAATTTTTTTAGTGTTGGGGTCGCCTGCTTTAACGTTTGTTTTGCTGTTGGCCCGTTTATAAAAGTAACCTTCGCGGCTTGGAAGTTCAGCCAGGTAACGGTCTATGGCCTGTAGTAAAAACTCTTCTGTCCACGCTTCATTTTTCATCAGCTTGAACAGTTCCTTCATGCGGCCCATTTCAAAATACACATCACCTGTAAAACGTTTAAGCGGATGATTAGGAGCAAAACCATCAATCAACTTACGGTACAGTTTTACTTCTTCCAGTTCGGTAATGGGGTCCAGTTCTCGTACACCAAAAACGTCTTTATTCTCCTGAATTACTTTATTACAAAAGCCGTGAAAGGTATGAATGTTTACACGGTAGGCATCGGGTCCTATAAATTGCAGTAACCTTTTGCGCATCGCAATTGTTCCTGCATCGGTATAGGTGAGGCAAAGGATATTTTCAGGTTGGGCCAGTTGAAATTCGCTGGACAAAATATGTCCGATACGTGCAGCCAGAATTTGTGTTTTACCGGTTCCGGGTCCTGCAATAACCAATACCGGACCTTCCGTAGTTTCTACGGCTTCTTTTTGTGCCGCATTGAGGCGTTGCAGTTCCTGCTGGAAATAGGCGTTGTGTTGAGGAGTATTCACCCCAGCAAGTTAAGAACTGTGCTGCTCAATCCAAAAGCTACGGCTCAATATTACTTTCTTTCACAATATACAGGGGTCTTCCGCGCACGTTGTCGCTCACACGGCCCAGGTATTCACCAATAATGCCAATGCCTATTAATTGCACGCCACCTATAAATAAAATGGTCACCATTAAAGAGGCCCAGCCGGGTTCATAATCTTTGGTAATAAAGCGGGCATACAGGGTATACAGCATAATCAGAAAAGTGATGCCCGATACTACAAACCCCATGATGGTAGCCACTTTAAGCGGAAAGCGGGAAAAAGAAGTAATGCCATCAAAAGCAAAACGCAACATTTTGCGGTAGGTGTACCCGCTTGCCCCGGCTTTGCGTTCTTCGCGGTTGTATAAAATACTGGTTTGTGCAAAACCAACCCAAGCAATCTGACCACGCAGGTACTTGTGTTGCTCTGGCATTTGTTTCAGTATCTCCACCACTTTGCGGCTGATGATGCGGAAGTCTCCGGTATCCACAGGAATATCTACGGTAGTGATGCGGGAGAGTATGCGGTAAAAAAGTTTTGCTGTAAATATTTTCAGCCAGCTTTCACCTTCACGTGCCCTGCGTTGGGCATACACCACTTCAAAGCCCTCCTGCATTTTCAGGTAAAGTTGTTCAATCAGTTCAGGCGGGTCTTGTAAATCAGCATCAATAATTACCACCTGCTCACCTGTGCTGGCATCTAAGCCTGCACTTACAGCCAGTTGGTGCCCGAAGTTACGGCTGAGGTCAATGAATTTAACGCAACTGTCTTGTGCGGCCAGTCCTTTGATGACAGACATGGAGTTGTCGCGGCTGCCATCGTTCACCAGAATAAATTCAACAGAAAGGTGTAGTTGCTGTACAGTGGCTTTTAAACGGTTGTACAGGGCGAGTAGATTGCCTTCTTCATTGTAAACGGGAACTATAACACTCAGTTGAACCATGCACAAACTTATTGATTGTTTTTTGCCCTGCCAAAATTCGTGTGAATTAGATTTTTTGTAACTTAGCACTAAATTTAATCTGTATGAAAATAGTATTGGTGCTTTTAGGTTGGCTGATAACAGGAAGTTGTTGGGCTCAAACCGGTGGGTATGATTATATCGGGAAGTTCAAAAATGGTCGTGCTGAAGTGATGAAAAACGGATACTACGGAATTATTGATGTGGACGGAATTGTGGTTGTAGAGCCCATTTATGACCACATTGGAAAGTTCAAAGATGGCAAGGCTTTAGTGATGAAAAACGGATTTTACGGTATTATAGATTTTGACGGACTTGAGGTTGTAAAACCTGTTTATGACCACATTGGTAAGTTTAAAAAAGGTCGTGCAAAAGTGATGAAGGGTGGAAAGTACGGCATTATTGATTCAGATGGTTTGGAGATAGTTCCTTTGTAGTTTCCCTTACAGCTCCAACTCCTTCATCGGGTCCCAAAATACCTTCTCCAGATTTTGCACCTGGTTGTTTTTTATTTTGATTCCTTCTTTTTCGAGCAGTTGTTGCATACGATCGGGCGGGCCGAAATGCGCTTTTCCGGTGAGCAATCCGGCACTGTTTACTACCCTGTGAGCCGCAATAGGAGGCAGCAGCGCATGGGCATTGTTCATGGCCCAACCCACCATGCGAGCTGAGCGTGCAGCCCCAAGATAACGGGCAATGGCACCGTAACTGGTTACCCGTCCTTTGGGTATTAAACGCACCACGGCATAAACATTATCAAAAAAAGAAGATTGCGTTTCGTTTGTTTTCATGGTTTGTGCAACTTTGCGGCATGTTATATTCTACCCGAATCAAATTGAGCCGCATCACAAATTTAAGCGATGCCCGCTATGCAGCAGCAGCCGGATTTGATTTTATCAGTTTTTGTTTTGATGAACAGCAGGAAAGATTTATTTCGCCCGCACAGGCCAAAGAAATGATGGGCTGGATCTCCGGACCGCAAATAGTGGCTGAATTTGCCAACGAGCCTGTTGCCAACATCAATGAGATATGCGCCATGCTGGAGATAGACATGGTGCAATTGAGTGCACAGGATTATGAAGTGGTTAAAGATGCCTTGCAACCCGGGTGCATTATTACAGATGGTTTGCCGGAGCAGGGAGGGGATTTGATTGAAATAACTTCCTGGCCAAATCCCGAGACGTTGAGACAATGTTGCCACAACTACCGCGTAATCGTTGACATTCCTTCCGACATGTCCATCGCAGAAATACAGCAGTTGATTACCGATTGCCAGCCGTATGCCATCAGCTTAACTGCAGGCGATGAAGAACGTGTGGGCCTGCGGGATTTTTCTTCGGTAAATGATTTACTGGAAGCGTTGAGCATTTAAGAGGGTTATTGGGGATTGGTTATTAGTTATTGGAAGAGTAGTGAGGTTACTTCTTCTTTAGTTAATTTGGCATGTGATGCAATGTCGGAAAGTATGGCTGATAATGTGCCTATTTTGATGGGATGATGATTAGGTATTGTTAAATGGTGCTCACCGTTTTCTGAGGTAGTAAGACGTATGTGGCTTCCGGTTTGGCGGGTAACTTCATAGCCGAGCTTTTTTGTAGCTTTTATTAGTGTTTCAGCTGATATATCGCGCGGAATTTTCATGCAGCAAACACTTCTTCTTTAATCATATGTAAACGAACCAACCTGAGTTTGTTGTCATCAAAATGGCATTTAATTGCGTCTTTTACAGCTTGTCGTAAATCTTCAAGTGTGTCGGCTTCTGTGAAGATTGAAGTGCCTATTCCCTGTGCAGTATAACCACCCTCATCACTTTCTTGTACTAAAAAAATAACTTCATCCATAACAGTCTTGTTTATACAAATTTAGCGATTATAGCATTAACGGGCAACAATATTGAAATCCAGCAATATTAAAATAACAGGAAACGGAAAAGTATTTTTTACTCTTCAATAAAATTGATTTTCTCCTGCTCAGAGTCGCTGTAATTATCGCAATTGATTTCCATGGTGAGCGGTGTGGACGGAGGGGAGAACGGATTTTGTGGTAATGCCAGCAACGAATCTGCATACACCTGTTTCATGTAGTAAGCATACATGGGCATAGCCATGTTGGAACCCGAACCTAAATCCAATGAACGGAAATGCACGGCACGGTCTTCACAACCTACCCAACAACCGGAGACCAGATTAGGCGTAATGCCGATGAACCATCCATCTGAGTTATTTTGTGTGGTACCTGTTTTGCCGCCTGTAGGGGCCGTTACCTGGTAGAAGTAACGGAGCTTAGCTGCCGTACCATGCAACACCACACGCTCCAGCATTTTGCACATCACATATGCGGTTTGTTCGCTCATGGCTTCTACCTGGCGGGGTACAAATTCTTTGATGATGTTGCCGTCTTTATCTTCAATGCGGGTAATGTAAATGGGTTCGGTCCACACGCCTTTGTTGGCATAGGTGGCAAAAGCGCCTACCATTTCGTACACCGACATATCTGCTGCACCCAAAGCAATGGAAGGGTAGGGCTCCATCTTGCTGGTTACTCCCATACGACCGGCTAAATCAATCACTGATTTTGGTCCTTCGGGCCCCAGTTGTTTCATGGCATACATCACAATGTTGTTCACCGACATTTGCAAGCCTCTGTACAAGGTCATTTCACCACCTTCTTTGCCATCGGCATTTTTTGGTGTGTAGTTGTCGTAGTCTTCAAAGGTTACCGGCAGGTTGGGTACTTTAAAGCAAGGGGAATATCCATTGTCGATAGCGAGTGTGTACACAAACGGTTTAAACGTAGAACCGGCCTGTCGTTTTGATTCAACGTTTACGTGGTCGTATTTGAAATATTTATAATTGGGTCCGCCTACCCAGGCTTTAATGTGTCCAGTGTTAGGTTCCATGGACATAAAGCCGCTCAGTAAAAAATATTTGTAGTACTTGATGGAATCCAACGGAGTCATGGTGGTGTCTTTTTCTCCCTGCCAGCTGAACACTTTCATGCGCACCGGAGTGTTAAAAATACGTTGTATTTCTGCCTCCGATACTTTTTTGCGTTTAAGATCCATGTAACGTTCAGAGCGTTTCATGCCTAAGTCAATCAGCTCAGTAAATTTCCCCCAGGGCACACGGCCTTTCCAGTGGTTGTAAAATACTTTTTGTAATTCAGCCAAGCGCTGGGTTACGGCATCTTCTGCGTACTGTTGCATGCGCGAGTCAATGGTGGTATAAATACGCAAGCCGTCTTTGTATAAATCGTAGCCGTTTTCTTTGCACCAATCCAACATTTGCATGCGCAAAAATTCTCTGAAGTAAGTAGCCAACCCTTCGTTGTGGTCGTCATCAGTAAGTGAAAGTGAAATGGGCGTATCACTTAACTTATCAAATTCAGCGGCAGTGATGTACTCGTATTTTTTCATCTGCTGCATTACGGTGTTGCGTCTGCTCAAGGCGCGTTCAGGGTTTTTCACCGGACTATACATGGTAATGCCTTTGAGCACACCTACTAGCATGGCAGCTTCGGGAATGGTGAGTTTGTCGGGTGTGGTATTGAAAAAATGTTTGGCCCCGGCTTTTATGCCGTAAGCATTGCCTGAGAACTGAACGGTATTAAAATACAGGGTGATGATTTCTTCTTTGGTGTAGCGTTGTTCTAACCTTACTGCGGTAACCCACTCTTTAAATTTGATCAATACTTTTTCATACAGGGAAGGTTTTTTTGGCCTCCCGAAAAGGTTCTTGGCCAGCTGTTGGGTGATGGTACTTGAGCCTCTGTTTTTCCCGGTGAGGGTATAAAACACAATGGCAAATGTACCGCGCATATCAATGCCGCTGTGCTCATAGAAACGAATGTCTTCGGTAGCTATAAGCGCATTAACCAGGTTAGGACTAAGTTCACTAAAGGTGGCATTGGAGCGGTTTTGCAGGTAGTATTTCCCCATGGTAACCCCGTCAGACGAGATGACTTCTGAGGCCAGTGCATTTTTAGGATTCTCCAGTTCTTCCAGTTTAGGCAGCGGGCCGAACCACTCTTTGCTTACACCGTAAAAGAACACACCTATCAAAACACAGCCCAGCATAAACACTATCCAGAAAGCAATCAGGATACGCTTAAACTCTTTTTGATACAACCAGTTGATGAAACTCACTATTTAAATTTTTGCTGATAGCTGTCGAGGTACTCCTCTAAATTTTTTGACCGCAACAACTTTACAAAGTTAGCAGAAGAAATGATGAAATGTTTGTACTCAGTTACCCCCATTATCTGGAAAATCTTGTTGGTCTCCTCAAACTCCTTGAGGTAGCTCATGGCTTTTTTATCGTTGGGGAATTCTTTCACCACAAAAATCTGGTTACGGTCGTCCAGTATAAGAGCACTTATTTGCAGTCTTTCCAACTCATGAAATTCAGTATTGTAATCAGCTACCTTCACTTTTAAATCGCCTATGGGTACTGATTTAATGGGCAGCACCACGGCATAAAAATGTTTCTCTTCCGCACCGCTGAATTCAAATGATTTCGAATTTTTATTTTGCAAGGTATCTTTTGGTGCCATCGCTTTAAGCGAATCCTGAATGCGTTTTTGGTTGATGGCCGTCATGATCTCCAGCAGTTCTTTGGCATTTTTGGCTACGTCATGTCCGGGGTAGGTACTGATAATGCCGTTGAGTGAAATTTTGAAACTGTCTATCGGAATATCACGTGCCACACACAACACACCTAAGTAATCAAATTTGGGTTTTAAAACACTGCCAGGAAAAAGGCGATCACTTTCAGCAATGCGTTTGGTTACTTCAGCACAATTGTGCTCTTTGTAAAAATTGTACGTGACTTCGTAATAATCCTTCAGTTGTTTATCGGCAGCATTGTCGCGCTTGGCATTGTACTTATCTGTAATTAGCAGAGCGTAATCACTGGCGGGATATTTTTCAAGCAAAAGACTTCTGTATTTTTCCGTTTCTTTTTTATTGCCCGTTTCCTTGTGAATTTTATACAAGCGGTAATATACTTCGGGCTCATACGTGCTGCCTGGAAAACGCTTGAGCAATTGTTCAAACACTTTGATGGCTTCTTTATCATCGTTCAGTTTTTCTTTGTAGATAATGCCCAGGTTGTACATGGCTTCCACAATTTTTTCATTCGATGCCTTCAGTGCTTTACTGCCTACGGGAAGATTATCGTAGAGTTTCTTTTTATCTGCTGAAAGTTTTTCTAAAGGGTCAACTTCTTTTTTGATTTCCTCTTTTTTGTTACTGCTGTCACTTAGGGTGCTGTCGTTATCACTTGTGCCTTCTGCCAGCTCCAGTTCTTTTTCTTTCGCACTCAAGCGCCAGTAATCTTCCAGTTTTCGTTCGCCCCATTTGCGGGCAAAATCTGTTTTACCCTGATTCATACTTACGGGGTTGTAAAAATACCAGGAGCCTATTCCACCAGCGGCAGCTAAATTATTAGCGGGAGGTGGAGGTGTAAGTATGCCTTGTTTTTCTCTTTCCTTTTTAGCTTTTTCAGCTTGTGCCACCTGTTGTTTTTCTACTTCCTGCCATTGTTTTACTTTTTTCTCCAGCTCTTCAGGTGAAAGTTTAGCAAGCAGTTGCAAGCTGTCTTCGGTTTGAATAATTGTCAGGTTTTTGATCAGTTCACCCAACACCAAACGCATGGCATTTATTTTTTTGCTATCGGGGAAATCAGGAGGCATTACATTGCCCAAACTATCATAGTAAGCTTGTGCCAGCGTATATTCCGGTTGTGCAAAATAGAGTTTGGCCAAGGCGTAATACGAAAGTGATTTCTGCTTAACGTTGGTTTTGCTGAACAGAATGGAGTAGGTATAATCTTTTACCGCAGGTGGAATATTTTTTTCCCGGTATTCTATATTACCCAATTCATAATACACCTGATCGAAATAGTCAATGTTCTTGTCATCATTCAGCAAACGTTTAAAATACCTGCGTACCTGTTTGGATGCATTTTTATCTTTGGGATTGTACAAGCGCGCAATGCTCAGTTTGGAGTTGAACTCAAACTCATAGGGTGGTGTTCGTTTAATTACCCGTTTGTAGTGAAATATGGCTAAGGTGCTTTTGCCGGCTCTTTCATACAACTGCCCCAGTATATAATTGTACCGTATCTTTTTTTCGCGGCCTTTGGTAAGCGGTACGGCCAGTTTCATTTGCTCTAAAGCAGTGGTGTATTTTTCCTGTTTGATGTACACCGCAGCAGCAGTGGCATGTAAAAAACCGAGCAGTTCTTTCGGAGTATTTTTTTCTGCGAGCAAGCCGCTCATTACCGCTTCTGCTTCTCCCAGTTTACCCAAATAGAGGTAACATTTCACAATCCATATTTCCGCCTCTTTGCTGATAACCGGATTTTTTATTTTGTATTTGCTGCCTACAAACTGAAAAGTTTCCAGGGCCGCAAAATAATCGCGCTTAAAAAAATGCGACTGACCGATGACCATGTAACAATCATCAATCCACTTGGAGATGGGACGCTTTTGAATAACGTTGGAACATTTTTTATACACCTCGTCCATGGCGGGCAACAGTGTTTTGCCATCTTTTTCAGTGCCGTACGGATACACGTCAATTACACGCGTGTGGTCATCTACATTGGCGGCTGCTAAGGTTTTTACGGCATCAGCCAGTTTGAGGCGGGCATTAAAATAGGCATTGTCGCGGGCCAGCAAATTCTGGTACCTGCGGTTAAAGAAATTATCTTTGGTGGGGCCGCAGGCTATGGCCAGCAAAAGCACCAAAAGCAGTTTAAAGGATATGTTTCTGTTTTTAAGCAAAACGTGTGGGCAGATATTACTAACTTTGAAAAGTTCTTTTTATTTTATTTCGCGTCAAATATATTTTATTCTGTTGAAATGAGTGCACCCCGCAAGAAGCTTATTCATAAGCTGAAAAATAAATACCGGCTGGTTATAATGAACGACCAGACTTTTGAAGAGAAATTTTCCTTCCGGCTCACGCCCATGAACCTGTTTGTGGCGGGCAGCAGTGCCATACTGTTGTTTACGGTGTTGATTATGTCGCTGTTTTTCTTCACCCCGCTCAAGGAATACGTGCCCGGGTATGCCGATCCCGACCAGAAACGCAATGTGGCCTACCTCATTCTTAAAACAGATTCGCTGGAACAGGTTATACGCCAGCGTGATGAGTACATCAACAACGTGATGGGCATTATGCAGGGGAAAGAACCGATGGACCGCGATACGGTTTCACTCAAGGATTCCTTGACCGGTTCAGTTGACCTGGACAAGATGTATGAAAACGATTCCATCTTTATAGCCGAAATGGAGCAAAACGATAATTATGCCCTCAACACCAAACAGAAGGGACAGCTGGAGCATTACACCTTTCTGGCTCCCGTGAAAGGACTGGTAACCGAGAAGTATAATTCAGGTAATGAGCATTATGCTGTTGATGTGGTGGCCCGTGTGAATGAACCCGTTAAAGCCACTTTAGACGGAACAGTTATTTTTGCCTCATGGACCCCCGAAACGGGCCATGTTATCGGGGTGCAGCATGCTAATGAGCTGGTATCCATATACAAGCATAATGCGGTATTGTTAAAAAAAGTTGGTACTTTTGTGAGTGCGGGAGATGCCATTGCCATTGTGGGAAATTCAGGAGAGCTTACTTCAGGGCCTCATTTACATTTCGAATTGTGGTACAAAGGCAGTGCAGTAAACCCCGAAGATTATTTGGTTTTTTAAAGTATAAGTTATGTTTAAAGGAAGCGCAAAAAATGAAAAAGGAGCCGATTTTAACCCGGCCAATCTGAATATCATCAATGCAGGCACCAATATTACCGGTGACATTGTATCTAACGGAGACATCCGTATTGACGGTAACCTTACCGGCACCATTACGTCTAAATCAAAAATGGTTTTAGGTCAAACAGGTAATGTAGAAGGCGATATCAACGCACAAAATGCCGATATATCGGGTATTGTGAAAGGAAATATATATGTGGGCGAATTATTAACCCTTAAAGCTTCGTGCAAGGTTTACGGTGATGTGGTTACTAAAAAAATCATCATCGAATCAGGCGCTGAGTTTAACGGCCGCTGCCACATGAAGTCAGATAAAAATGAAGCTATTGCTTCCACCAAAGATGCCCGAGCAACCAACGGACAACCCGGAAAACCGGCCGAAAAAATCAACGTACTTCAATAATTACGTTAAGTACTCTGCCTTCGGGTTTCAGCTTATTGCCCTTTTTGTAATTTTTTCACTGGGCGGCAACTGGCTGGACAAATGGTTGGGGAACAAGTTCCCGGCCTTCACCCTTACCGGAGTAGCGCTGGCACTGGTGGTAGTGTTTTACCTCATTCTCAAAATTATCAAAGATCAAGACAAATCCTGATGCTGAAGGCTGTAATAAAGTTTAGTGTATACCTGCTGTTGCTCACTGCTTTTTTATGGGGAGGCATATACCTGCTGCAACAAAATGCTTTGGCACTTTTACCTGAGCCGGAAAGTACCACCACACTGCTCTTTTTTGCCCTGCTCACCCTGTTGTCTTTTTTACTCAGTTACCGCAGTTTGGGAAAAGACCGTTTTACATTCGTAAATACCGCTTACGGAACTTTTTCACTTCGCCTCTTCGCCACAATTTTTTACATCTTTTTTTACCTACGGGGACGCGAGTCTTACAGTAAATCGTTCATTTTATTGATTTTTGGCGTTTACATTTTTTACACATTATTTGAAATTTATTACCTAACCGCTAAATTGCACCCCGATTTAAAACGGGACGAACCACGCAATGATTAGCAGATTTTCAACAACTTACGTTAGATATTACCGCATAATTTTTACCCTGTTGGTGCTCGTTTTTGGCGTTGCACGCATCGCTTCGGCCAATGAAGGGCATGAAAATGACACTATTTCGGCTCAGGATTCAGGAGTTGCGCACACTGAAGAATCTGCCCATGCTGAGGCACACGGAACCGAAGGAAAATTTCAACCCGGTCCGGTGATTATGGAGCACATTAAAGATGCACACGATTGGCACCTGTGGGGGCACACCTCCGTTCACTTACCGGTTATTCTGTATACCGATAAAGGTATGGAGTTTTTCAGCTCAGGTAAGTTTAATCACGGCCACGATGCGTATACCGGAAAACACTACACCTACAAATTAGAACATGAAAAAGTAAAAGTGGTAACTGCTGAAGGAGCCATTGACGAAGAAGCGAGCAAAAACGTATACGATTTCTCCATCACCAAAAACGTAGCCTCTTTACTTATCTCCGTTTTAATTATCATTTTAATATTTACTTCCATAGCCAAAGCTTACACCACCCGCAAAGGACAAGCACCTAAGGGCCTGCAATCAGCTATGGAGCCCATCATTATATTTGTACGTGACGAAATTGCCAAGCCTAACCTGGGCGACCGTCACGAGAAATACATGCCGTATTTACTCACCGTGTTTTTCTTTATCTGGTTCAACAACATGTTGGGTTTGATACCGTTTTTCCCGGGTGGGGCCAACGTAACGGGCAACATTGCCGTAACCATGACTCTGGCCGTTGTTACCTTATTAATCACCAACATTAACGCCAACAAAAACTACTGGCAGCACATTTTCTGGATGCCGGGTGTACCTGTACCCGTTAAATTGTTGCTGGCACCTATTGAGTTTGTGGGTGTATTCACCAAACCTATCGCGTTAATGATTCGTTTGTTTGCCAACATTACAGCCGGTCACATTCTGGTGTTGAGTTTGGTTTGTTTGATTTTCATTTTTAAATCACTGGCTGTTGCTGCGGTATCCGTACCGTTTGTGGCTGCCATCAGTTTGATTGAGTTGCTGGTAGCATTCATTCAGGCGTTTATATTTACCATTCTTTCGGCACTGTACATTGGTATGGCTACCGAGGAGCACCACCACGAAGAACATCACTAAGAAAAATTAATAAATTGTTTAACCATAAATCAAAATCAAAATGACTGGAAGTATTGCCGCAATCGGAGCTGGACTAGCTGCCATTGGAGCCGGATTAGGTATCGGAAGAATTGGTGGATCTGCCATGGAAGGTATGGCCCGTCAACCTGATGCTGCTAACAAAATTCAAACTGCCATGTTGATTGCTGCCGCCTTCGTAGAAGCGGTTGCTCTCTTCGCTGTAGTAATTGCATTGTTAGGCTTAGGTAACTAATTAAAAGCAAGGCCCGATGGCAAATTCCTGCCAATCGGGCTTTACTCTTTTACTTTAGTCAAAAAAAAGGTTAAGCAAAGTATTCACTGATTTAAAAAAACAAAACAAATGGATTTAGTTACCCCAAGTATAGGTTTAGTGTTCTGGTCAACCATGTCGTTCGGCATATTGATGTGGATACTGACCAAGTTCGCGTGGAAACCGATTACAGCCGCATTAAAAGAGCGCGAAGATTCAATTCACTCCGCCTTGCAAGCTGCTGAGGAAGCCCGCAAACAAATGGATGCCCTTAAAAACGACAACGAGCAATTGTTGCGTGAGGCCCGCATGGAGCGCGACCAGATTCTGAAAGAAGCCCGCGAGTTGAAAGACAGCATTATGAACAGTGCGCAAAAAGCAGGTGAAGAAATGAAGAAAAAACTGGTTGCTGAAGCAGGTGATGCCATCAACAAAGAAAAGCAGGCCGCTATGCTGGAGTTAAAAGCTCAGGTAGCTACCCTCTCTGTTGATATCGCTGAAAAAATTCTGCGCAAGCAAATTGAAAAGACTCCTGAACAACAGGCGCTCATCAATGAAAACCTCAAGAATTTAACCCTTAACTAGATTCGTTCAGCACCATGTCAGAAACTAAAGTAGCTTCGAGGTACGCCAAGTCACTGATTGATTTAGCCAAAGAGCAAAACAATCTGGAAGAAGTAAACAATGACATTACCTTCTTTCTGGAGGTGTGCAAACAATCGCCTGATTTGGTGAAGTTGTTTCGTAACCCGGTGGTAAAAACCGATATGAAACATACTGTGGTGAACAAAATTTTTGCTTCACGCGTAACCAAACTTACCCAACTTTTCCTCGATATTATTGTGCGCAAAAACCGCGAGTTCTACATGGTAGAAATTGCCCGCGAGTTCAGAAAAGCTTACAACCTGCACAAAGGAATTGTACTGGCCAATGTAACTACTGCGGTAGAAGTTGACCAGAAATTGCTTACTGAAATACAGGAATTCATTTCCAAAGAAACAGGCAAAAAGATTGAACTTTCCACTAAAGTAAATGCCGATATCATCGGTGGTTTTGTTATTCAGTTGGAAGATAAATTGTATGATGCCAGCATAGCCAGCAAACTGGCCAACATTAAAAAGAAATTAATCAAATCGCATTTAACTAAATAAAGTTATGGTAGAAATCAGACCTGACGAGGTTTCAGCAATTATAAGAGAGCAAATCTCCAATTTCCGCTCAGAGACTGAACTGGAAGAAGTAGGTACCGTATTGCAGATAGGTGACGGTATTGCACGTATTTACGGACTTACAAAAGTTCAATCAGGAGAGCTGATTGAATTTGCCAACGGTACACAAGCCATTGTGTTGAACCTTGAAGAGGACAACGTGGGTGCGGTATTATTGGGCGACTCAGAAAAAATTAAAGAAGGTGACGTAGTAAAACGTACCGGAAAAATCGCTTCCATCAGAGTGGGCGAAGGTATGCTGGGCCGTGTGGTAAACACCATGGGCGAACCTATTGACGGCAAAGGCCCGATAGTAGGCGAAACCTACGAGATGCCACTGGAGCGTAAAGCACCGGGTGTAATTTTCCGTGAGCCGGTAAAAGAACCGTTGCAAACCGGATTAAAAGCGATTGATGCCATGATCCCTATCGGACGTGGACAGCGTGAGTTGGTTATTGGCGACCGTCAAACAGGTAAAACTGCGGTGTGTATTGATACCATCATCAACCAAAAAGAATTTTACGATAAAGGCGAACCTGTATATTGTATTTATGTGGCCGTTGGTCAAAAAGCATCTACCGTTGCACAGGTGGTAAACACCCTGGAGCAATACGGAGCTTTACCATACACCATCATTGTATCGGCTACCGCTTCTATGCCTGCTCCGTTGCAGTTCTTCGCGCCTATGTCGGGTGCGGCCATCGGAGAGTTTTTCCGCGACACCGGTCGTCCGGCTTTGATTGTGTATGATGATTTGTCAAAACAAGCAGTGGCTTACCGTGAGGTGTCGCTGTTGTTGCGCAGACCTCCGGGACGTGAAGCTTACCCCGGTGACGTATTTTACCTGCACAGCCGTTTGCTGGAGCGTGCGGCTAAAATTAACGCCAACGATGACGTAGCTAAAAACATGAACGACCTGCCCGATTCCATCAAACATCTGGTAAAAGGCGGAGGTTCATTAACTGCACTTCCTATCATTGAAACACAGGCCGGTGACGTATCAGCCTATATTCCTACCAACGTAATTTCTATTACTGACGGACAGATATTTTTGGAAACCAACCTGTTTAACTCAGGTGTGCGCCCTGCCATTAACGTAGGTATCTCGGTATCGCGTGTGGGTGGTAATGCACAAATCAAATCCATGAAAAAAGTAGCCGGAACCCTGAAACTTGACCAGGCGCAGTACCGCGAACTGGAAGCGTTCTCTAAATTCGGTTCTGACCTGGATGCTGCCACCAAATCAGTACTGGATAAAGGTGCCCGCAACGTGGAAGTGTTAAAGCAAGGACAATATTCTCCTGTATCTGTAGAAAAACAAGTAGCTATCATTTACTTAGGAACAAAAGGTTTGTTAACCAAAATTCCGGTAAACAGAGTGCGCGAGTTTGAAGCAGAATACCTCAATTTCCTGGAAGCTAAACACAGCAATGTACTGGCCGACCTGCGCAAAGGCAACATCAACGATGAGGTTACCAGTGTGCTGGAAGCTGTAGCGAAAGATTTGAGCGCTAAATACGCTAACTAATATTGAGTACAACCCGTAACACAAATACAGATACCCTGTGGCAAATTTAAAAGAAGTACGTATACGGATAACCTCGGTGAGCTCCACACAGCAAATCACCAAGGCCATGAAGTTGGTGAGTGCCACCAAGCTGCGTAAAGCGCAAAATGCCATTGTGCAAATGCGCCCTTATGCAGAGAAGTTACAAGGCATTCTGGTGAACCTGGCTGATTCCATTGACAGCGATTCACTGGCTGCGTATTTCGAAAAGCGCGACCCTAAAAAAGTATTGCTCATTGTATTAACCAGTGACCGTGGGCTGTGTGGTGCCTTCAATGCCAACGTCATTAAACAAACGAATCTGCTCATTAACGGTAAATACGCCACACAGGCTGCAGCCGGAAACGTAACCGTGTTGCCCGTAGGTAAAAAAGCATTTGAATATTTTGGCCGTACCAAAATGAAGGTGAACAACGCTTTTCGCGAGGCGTTTTTAAGTCTGAATGCCGAAACCGGTTTTGGTATTGCTGAGCATGTGCTGGAAGCGTTTAAAAAGCGTGAGTTTGATGCGGTGGAAATAGTGTACAACAAGTTTAAAAATGCCGGTACACAATTGCTCACCGCTGAGCAGTTTTTGCCCATTAACGTAAACGACTTTGCTAAAGCAGGTGCCGCTAAAAACGATTACATATTTGAACCCTCGCAAACCGAGATACTGGAAGAGCTGGTGCCGCGTATTTTAAAAACCACGCTGTACCGTACCCTGCTCGATTCTTTTGCCAGTGAACACGGTGCGCGTATGGTGGCTATGGATAAGGCAACCGACAATGCCGGTGAGCTGTTAAAGGCCCTGCGCCTGCAATACAACCGTGCCCGCCAGGCAGCTATTACCAATGAGATTTCTGAGATTGTAGGTGGTGCCGCAGCCTTAAGCAACGGCTAATACCTCTTTACCTTATAAGAAAAGCGCCTCCCGCAAAGGAGGCGCTTTTTTGTTGGTACGTATTGCAAATTACCCGTAACCGGCTATATTGCAATTGAAAACCAACCTATGCACCCTGAAAAAACCTTTATTGCTGTTGTGCCGAATGCTCCGTTTTCTTACGGGGTAGTAGCCTTTCACATTACGGACTACAAAACGAACCTTTGGTTCGCATAAACGACTTAGCGACAATAAAATCACGATTATACTGTAATCATCTCAGACACATATGAAAAATCGAGACATAGAAATTGCTGACTACCTTGCAAAAGAAGGACACTCATTCAGTATTGAACTTCATGACTATAATCATGGCTATTTTCAAAACTTAACTGAAAGTTATTTCGCTATTGCATCCGCCATTGCTTTGTGTTGGACAGGACACGCAAAATTTGAAAGTGCTTTTGTTGAATATGCATCCGCTTTTATTGACGGGAAAATTGCCAAAGACAACACAATTGCAGCAAAGTTTTGTAAGCGATTTGGTTTTGACGATTTGGACAGTGCAATGACAAATTTTAGAGCGTATTACAGAAAAGTAAGACATTTGATGCCCAACTTTAATAGTTGTTCAGTTCAAGACATCAACCGACTTCAGCAACGACTTTTGAGTCAACTAAATGACTTGCGTGACAAAGGACAAGTTAGTGGTATTGGACCTTGGTTGTTTTTAGGACCTTTCAAAATTATCCTTGGAGACCAGCAACGACTTTGGGACATTGACGGCATTAACGCAATCGTTTTGCCAACAGGAATTGAAGTAGATAGAGGCATAATCAGATTGATAAGAGAAGGCTATACTTTTATGAACGACTTTGACCCACATTGGCTTGAAGAAACTACAGGGTCACTTTTAGACAATTATGCGACTTGCAGCATGGTTCACACTCATATCATCAAAGTTGCAGAACTTGCAAAGACATCAGCGTTACACGTAAACAGTGCATTGTACCAATATGGACGACAAGACATTTGATTTAGTAAACAGAACTGAACTAAGTTCCTGCAAACTTCGAACTGACCATCTTCGAACGTCCAGTTTTACTGTCTCTAACAATGGAACGGGGTATTCCTAGCTTAGCATGCAGTTTAGTACAAAGTATTTGCTTCAGTTCTGCATACAAAGTTTATTGTACTCTCAAGAAATACTTAAGCAGCAAAAATAAAAGATAGACTAATGAGCATAGTAGCAATTCCAAACGATAGCGAGTTTACACCCGGTGAAGAAAAGGTTTTCAATAGAATTAGAAGTTTATACTCCTCAATAACTTACTCAGCATTTCTGTATTTGAAACCTCGAATTAGAAATCTCGAACCGGATTTTATTTTAATTGACCCATTCAAAGGTGTTTCAATAATTGAAGTTAAAGATTGGAGTTTAAATTACATCTCAAATATAAATAGACTTAAAGTCAATTTAAAAACTGGTAAAGTTGATGATAATCCTGCTTTTAAAGCGAACCAATATTTCAATTTATCAAAAGGACTTTTTGAGTCTGACATCAGACTTCTAGATACCAATGCAAATCCATGCTACAATCTTTCAAGTGTTGTTATTCTACCCAACATGACTTTGGATGAGCATTCAGAACTAGGTGGTGTTTTAAATCAACCCCCTTCAAAAATTTTATTAAGTGAAAAGCTTAGAAATCTTGAACTTAATGATTTGTTCGGCAATTCTTCATGTTTGATTAAAGAAGGCCAGCTTTTAGTTCTCAGGAGTATTTTATTTCCAGAGATTAAAATTCTTGACACTTCTAACTTTGACGCTGAAGATATTGGAGACAATACTGAAATTTTATCGACAATTAAGGCATTAGACTCATCGCAAGAACAGTTTGCTAAAAAAATCCCAAATGGGCACTACATGGTCAGTGGTGTCCCTGGAAGTGGTAAGACGGTCATATTACTTTCAAGAGCAATTCATTTGCTAAAAGAAAATCCAGCATGGAAAATCAAAATTGTAACTTATAATAGGTCACTATCAAGAAAGTTAGAGAATAGGATGGAAATACTTAGTAATGACTTTCCATACATGGGTATTGCAAGAGAGAATATTTCAATTTCAACTTTTCATAAACTAGCCTTGGACATAGCAAATATTGGAGTTCCACAATATCCCGATGATTCTTTTTGGAGAGATGAACTGCCAAAGCAAGCACTTATAAAAGCAACACCTATCTATGATGCAGTATTAATTGATGAGTATCAGGATTTTTATGATGATTGGATTAGAATATGTATTAAGATTTGTAAGAAGCACAATCACGAAAATGAACTGAAAGAAAATTTATTTCTTGCAGGGGATAGATTACAAAGTATCTATAATCCCAGAGAACACAGTTGGGAACAACTGGGGATTAAGATTAGAGGAAGAAGTAAATTATTAAAACATACGTATAGGTCTGGGAAAAGTCATATTGAACTTGCATTAAAAGTTCTACTTACAGACAAAAAACTAAAAAAGGAAGTTGAACGTTTTTACGAAGGCAAAGTTGGTATAGATAACCAGACTAATGTTCTTAGTGAGATTCAATTTATTGAAGGTGGTCCAATCACTATTGCAGACCTACTTCTTAATCTTATAAATATTGTTGGTTATAAATATGAGGACATAATGATTTTATTTCCAACACTAAAAAATGCCCAACAATTTTATTCTATTCTTCCAACGCAAATACAATCTAACGCAAAAGTTACCAAAGAAATAATAGAAAAGACTTTAATAATTACAACTTATCATTCATCAAAAGGACTTGAAAGTAGAATTTGTATAATGGCAAATGCAGACAGTATAACTGAATTAAAACTATTATATGTGGCAATGACGAGGGCATCACAAAGACTATATATTCATGCTTTCAATTTTGCAAACTCTACTATCGCTCAAAGAATAAAACAAGGAAACTTAATTGAGGCTGACTCAATTGAGGCAAACATAAGTGACAATTTATATGACTTAAAACATAATAATCCAGTCGTTGACGATGGTGATGACTTACCATTTTGAAAAAATTACATCTTCTTCTCCTGAGCGCAGACTGAGCCTGCCCTCACCTAATCGTAGGTTGCGCCTTCGCTTAGCTTGGAACTACAATTGCATAGGCTGGATTAGAGAGGGGCTGACTTTAAATTTTGTGAGTTAATTCGTCAAGACTGGTTCCATATAACAATCTAAAAACTCTTCGGTGACACCTTTAAGTTTTCTTTTCTGACAAAGTGCATACAACTCTTCAACAGCAGAATATGGAAAAAAGCGAGTGTTCAAATCATTAAACTGTGGCTTATTCGCTTCCTTGACAACTTTATCTCTATCCTCATCCGGTGCGACAATTACATATCTTGTTGGGAAAGGTGGAAACTTATCCTTAAAATTTTTCATTCTTGACAAACCGCTTGTAACGCCAGTAGAGTGTTCAACTTCCATAACAGCAGGCATTAACGTTCCGTTTTTAAACCAAATGCAATCAATCAACAAAGCAGCACGAATAGCATCGTCATAAGCGGACATTAACTGTTCATTTTTTAACGATACTATTATTCCTTCAAACTCACCGAGCTTCTTATTTTTATATAAAATCCCTTTATCATTTTGTGCTACCCAAGTTCTAAAACCTAACTGCAACCCAATGTAATAAAGTGCTATTTGAATTTGAGCGTGTCGCCTTTGGACATTTATATCAATATCATTAGACTTGATATCAGAAGGTAAAACCAAAGCATCATAAAACACCTCAAGATTTGGGACTTCTGAAATTACAATTTCTGTTTTAGTTTCTTTTATAACTCCTTTCTTATGTGGTTCATTTGGTGACCACATCAAGTGCTTATGACCTCTTTTAATTACTGGATTACCGCCAGTAGTTTCTATTCGTCCCGGATAACAAAATTGGAATTGTGGAGTGTGAGCAAGTAACGCTTCTAACACACTTCGTGTGTTGTAGCTTCCTCCTAAAACTCTATCAAAATTTATTGGTTGGTTAACGGTAAAGGCATTTGCAATTCTCCAAATCAACTCAGTAGAAATTGGTTCAACCTTTTTCTTTTCAGATGTTTCGCCTTTTGAAGGGTCCCACCTTTTAATTCTTATCGGACCTTCTGGCAATTCAACTTCTACAATTTGAATAACACCTTTGTTTCTTGGGTTAAGGTAATTGTATGTAGCTTTTTTATCAAGCTGATTTATGAACGCTACTATATTGCTTGCTGTTAATTTCTGCATATGACGTTTTCAAATCTTTTATTGGATTGTTAAAGATGAAATCAAAAATGTTTTCAGCAAGTCCTTTAGCGGCTAAGTATGGAACTCCATTTCCGACAGTCTTAAACATATCAGTTAGTGTAATATTGTCAGGTATCACGAACTCTTTCGGCAAAGACTGTATTGCTAATGCTTCAGCAGCAGAAATCCTTCTTGGTTTGTAAGGGTGCAAATGGACTTCATTATTTCCATAAGCAGCAGTTGGTGAGTAGCGCCATCGATGTAAACGCTTATAAGATTTTTTCAAATCATCGCCTTCATCAATTACTTCAAATTTTGCAAGACCTGCTCTAGGAGTAAAATAATGATTTGCATTAGGGTGTTTTTCTACATTATTCTTTTTAAACCAATGCTCAACAGTTAATTCAATCGGAAGATTTGACGGCATTGGCTTTTTAGAATTCTCAATAAACTTTTCTAATGATGGCCAATTCAAGCCAAATACTTCATCAGCTTTAAATAATGTATTCTTTTCCCAATTAAAGTTTTTAATTAACGGTGATCCATTTAATTTAAAACCAAAATCACCTAAAGCACTTCTTTGAAATCCAATTAGTATTATTCTATCTCTATCTTGTGGTGCACCAAATTCAATTGCGTTGATTAATTTTTCAGTTATATAATAGCCTGAATTTATCAACTTCAATTTCATTGCTTCAAAAAACTCTCTGTGCTTTGCAGTTCTGTAAAGACCTTTAACGTTTTCAAACAGAAAAAAATCTGGCTTATTTCGACAAATCAACTCTATGTAAGTTCCTGACAATTTTCCGTTTTCACCAGACTGACCTCTGTTTTTTCCAGCAACTGAAAAATCAGGACAAGGTGGACCTCCAATAAAACCAACTATATCGTGACTTTTCTTAGCTTCTTTCATATTATCTGCTAACCAAATTGAATTTAGATTAGTCAGGTTTTCTGTAATATCAGCAACTTGATGGCCAAAGACAGGGGGAGCAATTCCTAACTTTTTCCTTGACGCAACATAAATATCAGCAAATGCCTTGTGATATTCATTCATAAACAGTGTTTCATAACGACCAGTTTTTTCAAAACCTAAGTCGAGGAAACCTGCTCCTGCAAAGAATGAGAATATGCCAATTTTTTTGTCCATCGTAATTACACAAATCTAACAATTTATATCTTTCAATATTGACACATTTTCCATTTTTTACCAACAATCACAGACCCTCACCTCACCCAACCTTAGGCTGTGTCTACGTTTTCTTTTATGCAGCTTGTAGTTACAAGCTACACAGGCGGGCGCAAGGCAGGCACTTGAAAGTTACTAAAAGGCTTGTATTTATGAGTTTTTATGGGCAGTTTTACGGGGCAATGGGTGAGGTTTTTGTACCCTGCACTCAAACTTGTAGACAAATATTTTAAATCATAATAGTATGAGAACAAAAAATGACCACCTTGACGTTGACTTTATACAAAGCAAACCATTGACAAAAGCAGAAGAAAAAGGGCTCAGTGAGTTTATCAAGAAACTTAAGAGCAAAAAGCGTAAGCCATCATCTAAAGCAGCATAGCAACTGCGCTCTTCACCTATGAGTAGGTTCTGCTTACGCTAGCTTGAAGTTAGAAATACATATATTATCATAGAGGGCGCAAAGCAGAATTGTTGAAAGTTACAAATGGCTTGTATTTATAAGTTTTTATGGGCAGTTTTACGGGGCAAAGAGTTTGAAGCAGGGCATACTTTAATGTTATCGGTAACTTATGACCATATTAAATAGACAGGTAATATTTTCAGCTATTCTAATTTATTGTTCAAGTATTTCTTACGGACAGAATTTTTGTGACAGCTCAAAATTATTGGGCAATTGGACATGGGTGGCAGGTTTTCCCGTTTATGAGGTACCAAACTTGGACAGCTTAGCAAAAGTAATCGACTCATTAAAAAGTACATCAGTAGTTTCGACATATACAGCCAGCGGAACGTACTCGTTTACTAACGGCAAAAAGACAAGTAAACTATACTATAGTATTGACTCAAAAAAATGTACACTAAAACTCAGACGAAGGGAAAAATCAAAAAAAGCATTTGAATTGGAGATTCTTTTGATCAATGAAAAACATTTAATTCTTAGACAGCCCAATCCACATACTTACTCAATTCATTTATACAGGCGGATATAAATGCAACGAATAGCTCTCCTTATTCAGCGACTAAGAATTCATTAAACTTGCATTTATTGTTTTTTATGGGCAGTTTTACAGTTGTATACATATTTCAAAAAGTAAAGCATTCCAAGTATGCATAAGATAATTCCAAACCTATGGTTTGACGGCAACGCAAAAGAAGCTGCAGACTATTACCTTTCCATTTTTAAGGATGGAAAATTGATTAACACCACGTATTATCCCAAAACAGAGGCCGAAGGACTGGCCGAGTTTCAAAAGGATTTCGCAGGCAAGGTACTTACGGTGGAGTTTGAAATAATGGGTATGCGGTTTATTGGCATTAATGCGGGGCCGTTGTTTAAGTTCAATGAATCGGTTTCGTTTATGATTCCCTGCAAAGATCAGGCAGAAATTGACTACTACTGGAATGCTCTTACCGCAAATGGTGGTGAAGAGAGTGTTTGTGGTTGGCTCAAAGACAAATATGGATTAAGCTGGCAGGTGTGTCCGGAGAATTGGGAAGAACTCACCAAAAAACCGGGTGTATTTAAAAATATGATGGGAATGAAAAAACTCATTATTGCAGAATTTTAAAAAGGAAGTTGAACAGAGTGGTAAAAATCATATGCTATTCTCAGTGTACGACTAAGAATTCTTGAACTTGCTTTTATAAGTTTTTATTGCAAGATTTACAGGGCAAAGTGGTGAGCACAGTCGCTCTTTGTAGAACAATAATTACATCACAATGAACAAAGAAATTCAGGCATACAACAACAAGCAGGCTTCACCTTACAAAGAAATTTGTGAGCAACTGGCTGCTATAATAAACGATGAGCTTACGGAAGCAGAGCATAAAGTTTGGCATGCTCACCCCGTCTGGTTTTTAGAGGGCAATCCTATTGTAGGTTACAGTCAACAGAAAGCCGGTATACGGTTAATGTTTTGGAGCGGTGCTGATTTTGACGAGCCGGGTCTAAGTGTGAGAGGGAAAAAATTTAAAGATGCCTCCGTGTTTTACAACAGTATTTCTGAAATTGTGGTAGACGATTTGATTCGCTGGTTGCAAAAATCGCGTGAGATTCAATGGGACTACAAAAACATTGTAAAACGCAAAGGACGATTGGAGAGGTTGAAATAGTTTATGAGGTAAATCTGCGATAAATGGCTTTCATGGTTTGGTCTTATCAATTAATGTGGGAAGCATAAAGGAAATATGAGAGAAAGGGCAAACGCCTATTTAACTCTCAATAATTTTCAGTATATTTGAGGTATGTCAGGCCAGACAAAATATCATATTGGAATTGAGATTGATAAACTGACCAACAGTATTGTTAATCTCATATCAGGAGACAGTTTTCCTACTGATGTGCACCCCGTTTCGAAGGCAGATTTAAAAAATGTAGTAAAGACAAATAAGTGGCTTTTTAACTGGGCTGACGAGTTTAAGCTTGCAGATAGAGAAGTGTTCAAACTCACGATTCGCAACAATCCTGAAATTATACAAGGATTAGTTAGTATAAGTGACAATGGAGACCATTTTTATTTACATCTCATCGAAAGTGCACCATTTAATCTTGGGCGACATAAACTCTACGAAGGTGTACCCGGAAATCTATTCGCGTTTACTTGTAAAGTTTCATGGGATAAGGGATACCAAGGATTTATCTCTTTCACATCTAAAACAAAACTTATAGAACATTATGAAAAGACCATAGGCGCTACACATATCGGGGGGCATAAAATGGTTGTTTTCCCGAATGAAGCAATCAAACTTATCAGAAAATATTTTCCTACATAACTACAGAATCATGGGACATATAAAAGAACCAATAGGAGTTGACTTTGTTGTAGATCCAACTCCATTGACAGAAGAAGAAAAGCAAAGAATAAGTGAGTTCATAACCTACTATAAGAGAACCGGAAAGAAAATGCCCTTACCGAAACTTGCTTCAAAAAAAGGCATCAAACGATTAACAAAACAAAAAATCACTTAATGCAGTCATTCCTAACTACCTCTCGTGAGTTTATTCTTTTGCTCAGGAGAACACTTAGCTAATTTATAACGCAGTAGTTACTCCAGCAGAATTACTGTTTTCTTTTTTTGCATTTTTTTAGTGTTAGTCTTCAACCTTAATAATAGTCATAGTCGGTTAGAATAAGTTTCATACATGGATAGGTATACAGAAACGTTTGATACATGGAACAAGGTAGCTTTACTCTACCAGGAGAAGTTTATGGATCTTGATTTATACAACAACACCTATGATGTTATTTGCGATTCCATAACTAAAAAAGGGGCAGCAGTATTAGATGTGGGCTGCGGACCGGGAAATATTACAAGGTACCTGCTATCCAAACGACCTGATTTTAATATTCTTGGAATTGATGTGGCTCCCAACATGGTAGAACTAGCCCGAAAGAATAATCCTACAGCAAGGTTTTCTGTAATGGACAGCAGACAGATTGGGGGACTTAAAACTACCTTCGATGGTATAGTTGCGGGATTTTGTTTGCCTTATTTATCACCTTTTGATGTATCAAAACTATTTACAGATTGTTTTCAGTTACTTCATAACAACGGACTGCTGTATGTTAGCTTTGTTGAAGGCGACAGCGCTCAGTCAGGTTATCAGACCGGCAGCAGTGGTGACAGAACCTACTTTTATTTTCACACATCAGATGAAATTATTAAGCAACTCAAGAAGGAAAAATTTGATAACATAGAAGTGCACAAAGTGGAATACCAAAAATCATCCGGTGAAATGGATGTACACACCATACTAGTTGCAAGAAAAAATGTGGAGTAGAAGGCTTTCCCTTTAAAGCTTCTTCTCTGGTGACTTTTCCCGTTCAATTTATTTAGTATTACTGCGTAGTGATTTTTTCATTATTGAAAGAGCCGGATGCTTACATTTGCTCAACCAATACAGCTACACTATGACAGACAGAGATTACCTGAGGGCACTCAGAACACCTACACCGGAACAGCCTTTACGCATTTTAATGAGTGCCTGCCTCTCCGGCATTACCTGCGGGTATGATGGCACGGCCAACGGTGAGTATCCTTCCGCTTTAAAGCTATTGCAGTACCCTACCGTAAAAATTTCAACGTTTTGTCCGGAGGAGTTTTCATTTGGCAGCCCCAGAGCCATGTGCGATATACATGGCGGCACCGGCTTTGATGTGTTGGATGGAAAAGTGAAAGTGCTTACCGATGCAGGAGTGGATTGGAGTGAGGGCATGATAAAAGCATCAGAAAAGATGTTGGAGATAGCCCGAAAAGAGAACATTGAGTTAGCCGTGCTCATGGACGTAAGTGCCGCCTGTGGCAGTCAGGTTATTTATGACGGCAACCGGTTTGCCGAGAATAAAGTGTACCGTATAGGAGCCGGTGTTTGTGCAGCTCAACTTATGCGCAACGGTTTTAAGGTCATCAGCCAGCGCGACTTTGCCTCATTGGAGATACTGTATGCTAAAATTGACCCTGCACATCAGGTAGACGAGTCCAAACAGGACCATCACGAGATAGATTGGTACAAGCAGTACTTTAAGGTGTGAATGATATAACTCATTCCGTGAAATGTGTAACAGGATGTTTACTTACTAAAACCACCTTTGTTGGGTGAAAACGTATTCACGAGTAACCAACTTACACATGAAAAAATCAGTACTTTATTTTTTAACAGCCATGCTGGTGTTAAATTTTGCCCCTATGCGGGTGAGTGCAGCAAAAGAACCGGATCCCGTTACCATGGCAGCCAACAAAATGGCCTGTCAGAATCAAGCAGGATTGGATTTGCAGCGTTTAAATGAGTTAAAGGCACGCGACCTTTCAGGTCTTTCACCTGCCGAGAAAAAGGTATTGCGTACAGAGGTAAAAGATATTAAAAAGCGTCTTAAGAAAAATGAAGGCGGAGTTTACATTTCTGTAGGTGCCATTATTATTATCCTCATCCTGCTGATTATCCTGTTGTAGTCGTTTTAAGAAGCAACACCTTAAGCGCTGCTTTTTATTAAAACAGAACAACCTGCAAGGTGAACTAATGTTTCACAACTTTACACGTTAGAAAAGATAGTATCCAGTTGTATGTCGTGTTCCTCCGTAGGTACACGGTGCAGTTGTTGAAACGGATAAAATATTCCGGCTTTTATAGCTGCAGGTTGATTCACTAAAAAATTGTCATAATAACCGCCACCGTAACCCAAACGGTAGCGGTTATTGTCATAGGCCAGCCCCGGTACTATGATCAAATCATACGGGCCTTCATACACTTCTTGTTTCAACGGATGTTGTGTGCCCATAATGCCCGTCTCTAATTCATCGAGAGAATGTAGTACACGATTTTCCAGTTGCCTTTTCGGCAGCGTTTTCGGGCAGATAATTTTGACACCTTTGTTCATCAGGTTCACCAATAGTGGAGTGATATTAATTTCACCCGCCATGGGAATGTACGCATGTATCACTGCGCAATTATTCGCCTCAATCACGGCTTCAAGCTGTGTGCAGATGTAAGCATCGTGCGCGGCTTTAGTGTGTTTATCCAGTTGTAAGCGATGCTCCAGCATTTTTTTGCGGAGTGCTTTTTTCTCTTCTTTAATCTCCATAGTAACAGGGTAAAATCAAATTAAGACAAATTTATCCTAAATAAATTAATTGCAGGTATATTTGCAGCAGAATAATAAGCAATGTGCCGCGCAAAAGTATTTTTTGCGAGTTTGTTGCTTGCTGTAATTACTTGTTTGATGGAACAACGAAAAGACATACTGACCATTGACGATATCAAAATATTGGTGAACAGTTTTTATGCAAAAGTAAGGGAAGATGATTTGCTGAAAGACATTTTTAACAGCCGGATAGAAAACCGCTGGCCCGAGCACCTGGAAAAGATGTACCGCTTTTGGCAAACAGTGTTGCTGGAGGAGCACACCTATTTTGGCAGTCCGTTTTCACCGCATGCTCAATTGCCTGTGGGCAGGGAACATTTCGACCGTTGGTTACAACTCTTTTACCAAACGGTTGACGAGTGTTTTATTGGCGAGAAGGCACAAAAAGCCAAAAGCCAGGGGGAGCGCATGGCAGAGATGTTTCACTACAAAATTGAGTACTATAAAAACAGTTCAGTTAAACCGATTTAGCCTTAGTTTATTTCAATACAAATTGTACGGTGGCACGTGTGCGCTGTTCCAGCAATACGTTTTTGCCTTTGAGTAATTTAGTAAGGGAAGCATCCGTGTAATGCATAACGGTAAGCATTTCTACTCCGGTATTGGCTTTTACCACGTAATCTTTACTCAGTTCTTTTTTAAGTGCGGCAATTTTTTCTTCGTTGTTATCGGCACACACACTAAAGCTAATGGCTGAGTTTTGCATCAGGTTCATGTGCAGTTTGTTGTTGGCAAATACCGAAAATATTTTGCTCAGGTTATCTTCAATAATGAACGAAAAATCTTTACTGCTGATGGAGAGTAACACCTGATTGGTTTTGGAAATAAACGTAGGAATATTTTTCTCTTTGCTGTTGTTGGCTACGGTAGTGCCTTTCCCTTTGGGGTTAATAAAAGAGCGTACATACAACGGAATGTTTTTGCTTTGTAACGGTTGTATGGTTTTAGGGTGAATAACAGTAGCTCCGTAATAGGCCAGTTCAATGGCATGAGAATAGGAGAGGGCGTCCAGTTTCACCGCGTCAGGGAATTTTTTAGGGTCGGCATTCATTACACCATCCACATCTTTCCATATGGTCACTGATTCAGCATCCAGTCCGTAGGCGAAAATGGCAGCAGAGTAGTCAGAACCTTCGCGTCCCAGTGTTACCGTTTTTAAGTCAGCAGTCCGGCCCACAAAACCTTGTGTTACCACCATTTGTTTTTTAACAATGGGCTTTAGTTTTTTGCTGATGATGTCGTACGTGAGTTCCCAATCCACTTTACCTTCACGAAAATTGTTATCGGTGCTGATAAAGTTCTGAGCGTCCATCCAGCGGTTGCGTAGGTTGCTTTCATTCAGGTAAGTGCTCACAATGCGTGAGGAGAAAATTTCCCCGTAACTTACAATCTGGTCGTACACACAATCAAAACTGCTTTCCGGTTTGGTTTCCAGCAGGCACTCCAGTTCTATAAACAGGTTTTCAATGTCGTTGTAGGCATGTGATTTTTTATCTTTCAGCAGGCCGCTGATCACTTGCTCATGAAAGGATTTTATTTCGTTGAAGATTTTATTTTTGTTCTTGTCCTTTTTGTAATAGGCCAAAGCCAGTTGTTCCAGTGCATTGGTGGTTTTACCCATAGCGGAAACAACAATCAACAAATCATCTTTTTGAAAGTTGCGCAAAACATTCGCAACATTTTTCACGGCCTCAGCATGCTTTACTGATGCACCTCCGAATTTAAATACTTTCATGTGCCTGATATTGGGGCTGCAAACATACAGATTTCCCCGCTTTTTGACCATTCGGGAATGCTTACCCCCGTTTTTTAGCCGGGTATACTTTGTTATATTTGCCGCATACAATAGAAATACACACACATGTCACAGTTCAACATCACTACCCTGGGCCAGTTCATTATTGAGCGCCAAAACGAATACCCCGGAGCAAAAGGAGCCTTTTCCAGATTATTGAGAGATATTGGTATTGCAGCCAAAGTCATCAGCCGTGAGGTAAACAAAGCAGGTTTGGCCGGTATTTTAGGCGAAGCAGGAAAAGCCAATGTGCAGGGAGAAGATGTGAAAAAACTGGACGTGATTGCGAATGACCTGATGATAGACTGCCTGAGTCGTGGCGGAGAATGTTGTGCCATTGCCTCTGAAGAGGATGATGACATTATTCAAATCAACACCCCTGTGTCGCAGAAAGCGCAGTATGTGGTTTCCATGGATCCTTTGGATGGTTCATCCAACATTGATGTTAACGTTTCCATCGGTACTATCTTTACCATTTTCAAACGGGTGAGTCCTGAAGGTGGCCCTGCTACCAACGAAGACTTTTTCCAGAAAGGCAACAAAGCACTGGCAGCCGGTTATGTGATTTACGGTTCATCCACCATGCTGGTATTTACAACAGGCAACGGAGTAAACGGCTTTACACTCGACCCGTCCATAGGGGAGTTTTGCCTCTCACACCCCGATATGAAAATTCCTAAAGACGGTAAAATTTACTCGCTCAACGAAGGCAACAAATCAGAATTTCCTGAAAGCGTGCAGCAGTACATCAGCTGGTGCCAGCAAAACGATAAAGCTACCGGTCGCCCTTACAGCGCGCGTTACATTGGCTCCATGGTGGCCGATTTTCACCGCAACCTGTTGAAAGGCGGTATTTTTATTTACCCACCAACAGCCAAAGCACCCAACGGTAAACTGAGGTTGTTGTATGAGTGTAACCCCATGGCATTTCTGATGGAGCAAGCAGGTGGAATGGCTTCCACAGGGAAAGAACGTATTCTCGATATTCAGCCTACCGAGCTTCACCAGCGTGTGCCCATTTACATCGGCAGCGAAAACATGGTGAAAAAAGCCCTGGAGTTTTAAGGGATAGATTTCTCGTTCAACGCATTAAATAAACCGACCGGCAAACGGCAAAAGTTTGTGTTATTCCCCTTTGCCCTGTAACTTGCCTTAAATTCTATTACACTTATATGAAGAAGATTTTGTTATGGCCTCTTGCCATGTTATTGGTATTGCCAACCTTTGCCCAACGCAAGAAGGGTGATGAAAAACCTGCAGGTGCTGAGATGCCTAAAAAAGCAGGTATTGCTGAAAAAACAAAAGCCTGTAAAAAGTATGACGGCTTGTTTCCTATGTTTCAGGATACCACCAACGGCAGCCTGTACTTTATTGTGAAAAAAGAACACCTCGCCAAAACTTTTATCTATTTTTCGTACACTGAAAACGGAGTGGTGAATGCAGGGCATTTCAGAGGCAGTTTCAGAGACAATAAAGTGTTCACTATACGCAAGTATTTTGATAAGGTAGAGTTTGTGGTACAGAATACATCTTTTTATTTCGACCCGCAAAGTGAGCTGAGCAAATCAGCACAGGCCAACATAAGCCCGGCCGTTTTAGTGAGCCAGAAAGTGGTGGCCGAAAACGCAGAAACAGGCGATATGCTGCTGGATGGCAACAGTATTTTTTTAACCGAGGTATTACACCAGGTAAAGCCTTCACCTGCACCGCCACCGTTTAACAGTCCACCTTTGTTGGGGATGTTGAGCAAAGAAAAAACCAAGTTGTTGCAGGTGCGCAACTACGAAAAAAACACCGACATACGAGTAGAATATGTATATGATAATCCTTCTCCTACAGTTGGCGGAGGCCGCGAAGTAACCGATGAGCGGGCCATAAGCATTGTGTTGCAGCACAGCTTGATCGAAGCGCCTGAGGTGCCTATGAAATCAAGAGCTGATGATGCACGTATCGGATTTTTCGGAGATCAGGTAAATGACATGACCACCACCAATGCCGTAAATTACAAAGACGTTATTCACCGCTGGAGATTGGAGAAAAAAGATAAAAATGCAGCACTTTCAGAACCCGTAAAACCCATTACGTGGTGGATAGAAAAAACCACTCCGAAAGAATTGCGCGAGACCATTAAAGCTGCCGGACTGCAATGGAACCTGGCATTTGAAAAAGCAGGTTTTAAAAATGCAGTGGAAGTAAAAGAACAACCCGATGATGCTGACTGGGATGCCGGTGATATCCGTTACAACGTGTTGCGCTGGACCTCATCACCACAACCTCCGTTTGGTGGTTACGGACCAAGTTTTGTTGACCCGCGTACAGGAGAAATTCTGGGTGCTGATATCATGCTCGAATATATTTTTGTAACTAACCGCATTAAACAGGAGCGACTTTTTGCTGCCAAAGCACAAGGCTATGATGAAGCTCCGGTGGTTTCGCCTGATAAACATTTTTGCGATGCAGACGAGCACCTGCACATGAGCACCATGTTCGGCATGCAGGCTTTGGAAGCACAAGGTCTCAATGATTTGGAGAAACGCGAATACCTGCGTCAGTCGTTGTATTACCTGGTAATGCACGAGATGGGACACACCATGGGCTTAATGCACAACATGAAAGCCACACAATTGTGGAACCCTGTTCAGGCACACGATAAAAAATTGACACAAGCCATCGGACTGGTGGGTTCAGTAATGGATTATCCGGCAGCCAACATTGCATTAGATAAATCGAAACAAGGAGATTATTTCACAACCCGTCCCGGTCCGTATGATTTATGGGCCATTGAATACGGTTACTCAGAAGGACTCGATGAGGAGCAGAAAGAGCGGGAGCGTTTACAAAAAATCCTGAGTCGTTCAGCAGATTCTACCCTCATGTTTGGTAACGATGCCGATGATATGCGCTCTTCTTCCAATGGTATTGACCCGCGTGTAAACGTGAATGATTTCAGTAACGATGCCATTACCTATTCCGTTGACCGCATACGTTTGATTAATCAAACACTGCCTAAACTGAAAGAGAAATACATCAAAGAAGGAAGCACATACCAGGAACTGGTGCAGGCATACAGCATAAGTATGGGTGAGTGGTTTGGCGCAGCCACAACTGTAACCCGTTACGTAGGCGGAGTGTATGTGGACAGAGCAGTGGCAGGACAAAAAGGAGCAACCCGTCCGTTGACACCGGTTGATTTAAAAGACCAGAAACGTGCGATGTCCGCATTGAACACCTACATTTTTTCTCCGAATGCTTTTGCTGCTCCCGCTGATTTGTACCAATACCTGCAGGTGCAACGCAGAGGATTTAATTTTTTCGGTACCAACGAGGATCCTAAGTTGCACGATAGGTTTGCGATGATGCAGATCAATGCGCTGGCTCATTTAACCAACGCCAAAGTGTTAAAACGTATGACTGACTCCCGCTTATACGGCAACAAATACAGCGTGTACGACATGATGAGTGACCTTACAGAATATTGTTTCAGAGACGATATGGCCGGAACAGTGAATACCATTCGTCAGAATTTACAACTGGAGTACACCAGGCGGTTGATTACTGTGGCCGGTATTCAGGAAGGCAGTAATTCCAACTTCGATCCCATTTCCAAATCAGCGGCCATGAGCCAGCTGAAAAAAATACGTGGCCTGATGGCTACAGCAAATGTTACTTCAACAGGCGAAACCAAAGCTCACCGTGAGCACGTGGCCCTGTTGATTGATAAGGCTTTCGCGAAATAAATTGTATTTTTCTAAAACTCCGGTGTGTTGCTTCAATAGCGCATCGGAGTTTTTTATTACCCCTGTCTCACTATGCTTATAGAAAAATTTATTCAATACTTTTCATCTCCCATCGGGCTGCTTAAAATTGTTGCAACCACTGAAGGAGTTATTGAATTGAATTTTGTGGAGCAGCATACCGATGGGGAAAATCCCTCTTTGCTTACACAACAATGCGTGCAGGAACTACAGGAGTATTTTGACGGGCAACGCCAAACATTTACGTGTAAGTTGAATCCCGAAGGCACCGCGTTTCAGCAGAAAGTGTGGCAGTTGTTACATGCTATTCCCTTTGGCCAAACAGCCACGTACCTGCAACAATCACAACGCTTGGGTGATGTGAAAGCCATACGAGCGGTGGGCAATGCCAACGGTAAAAACCCGATTGCCATTATAGTGCCTTGCCACAGGGTAATCGGGACAAACGGCAAGTTGGTAGGTTATGCCGGTGGAGCCTGGCGAAAACAATGGCTTCTGGAGCATGAACACTATATAACCACGGGGTTTAAAAAATTACTTTAGCAGAAGCAGTATTTCATAATTCGGCAAAGAGATACAATCAACTATCGTTGAGTGAAGGGCAAAAAAAAAGCACTTCGGTGAAGAAGTGCTTTTCGGGAAACTACTATAATGTATTAACGAATAGTTTGTACTCTTACAGCATTGATGCCCTTTTTACCGCGCTCAGTTTCAAATTGTACCTTGTCATTCTCGCGAATGCGGTCTACTAAACCTGATGAATGTACGAAAATGTCTTCGCCACCTTCGCTTGGGCTGATAAATCCGAAGCCTTTCGTTTCGTTGAAAAACTTCACTGTTCCTTCTTGCATTGTATTATTTATTAAAATTGAGTTCGCAAGATAGGTATAATTATTTGATTTACAAGTAAATTTTCTTTTCATCTCTTCAGTGGCAATATTCAGCACATTTAAAGAGCTTTAATCTTGTTGCAGCAGCCCTCTGCGGCTCACCTGTTTACTGAAAAAAATACGACAACATGCAGCGAAACTATTTTCTGCGTGGTCTGAGAGGTAGTAAAAACATACATACATGAAAAAATACATAGTAGCTGCTTCTCTTTTTTTCGCTTTGAACCAGGCACACGCACAACTTGAAATTGGTGTGAAAGGAGGGTTTAACGGCAGCAAACCTTCAGTTGACGGATTTGGCGACACCACCATCAGCAACCTGTCTGTTAAGTCGGGCTCAGGTTCACAATTCGGGTTAACGTTTGCATACCCTGTTAATAAACAGTTTGCTATTCAGGCAGAGGTGCTGTACAGTTTTCTGAATGCGAGCGCCACCACTTCGGTACTTATTGCTGATGTAAATGTGAAAGTAAAAACGCAATACCTGCATGCTCCGGTTTTGTTCAAATATACTTTAAGACCCGATGCCGCCTTGCAACCCTACTTTGCAGCAGGTCCTCATTTTTCATACATCAATAAGGGTATAGGTGATGTTACAGTAACTATTCCTTTTGCGGGTAGTACCAAGCAGGAGGTAAATATGGCCGACAGCAACTGGAAAGATACCAAACGTTTGGATATTGGTATTACGGCTATGGCAGGGGTAAGTTACCAACTGGGTCCGGGGAAAATTACTGCTGATTTCAGGTACAACTATGGCCTCACGGATACGGATAAAACAGAGAGCAACTACAAAAACCGCAACTGGATGTTTAACCTGGGTTATGCTTACACCCTGGGTAAAAAGGATTGATTCATATAGGTTTATTATTTTTCATACGAGGCGGTCGGGATTAAGTTACCGGCCGCTTTCGCTTTATTTAGAGAGGGTGAATGAGAAGGTGGAGCCAACTCCTTCTTTGCTGTTGATGCTTAAAGTGCCCCCGTGTTTTTTGATGAACTCATTAGACAGCAGCAAACCCAGCCCGGTGCCTTTTTCATTTTTGGTGCCGACTGTAGTTATACGTTTTTTAGGATTAAGCAACCGCGCTACATGTTGTTCGCTCATGCCCACACCAGTATCGGTAACAGTTATTTTCCATAGGGTTGCTGTCTCTTCAGCGTTTACAGTTATCTTACCGTTTTCAGTAAACTTATTGGCATTGGTAAGCAGGTTGCGCAAAATAAAATCGAGCATGGCCTCATCGGCTGTTACCTCCATGTTTTCCGAAATGTGGTAATCCAGCTCATTGTTCTTTTGGGCAGCAACAGAGGCGAGCAAAACCACCGGTTTTTTAACCAGTTGGCGTAAGTTGATTTTTGTTTTGGATAACTCGGCTGTTTCAGTGCTGTTGGCCCATCCCATAATATCATTGAGCAGGTTCAATACCAGTTTTATCTGGTCTGATGCCTCGTTGGCCACTTCGTGAAAATCTTCTTTGCTTATATCTCCGCTATTCATCAAACTCAATAAGCCGTCAATACCTATCAAAGGATTTTTCATATCGTGCGACAGGATAGACAGGAAACGGTTTTGCAGTCTGCTCAGTTCATGCAGTTTTTTATTTTGCAGCGAAAGTTCAAAATGTTTGATTACTTGTTTGCTTAATGTTTTGAGTGCAAACAGTTGCTGTTCATTCAGTTTTCGGGGTTGCTTGTCAATAATGCAAAGAGTGCCCAGTTTAAATCCGTCAGGGGTAACCAAAGGTGCACCGGCATAAAAACGAATGTTGGGGTCGGAGGTAACCAAAGGATTATCGGCAAAACGGATGTCTTCCAACGCATTTTCCACTACCATCACATCCTCTTCCAACAATACATGTGAGCAAAATGCCACGTCTCTGCTGGTTTCAGGTACATCAAGCCCTGTGCGTGCTTTAAACCACTGCCGGTTTTCATCAATTAAAGAAACCAAAGAAATAGGAGTTTGACAAATGGTTGAAGCGAGTTGTACTATTTCTTCCAAATCTACCTCAGCATCTGTGTCAAGTATCTCATAACGCCTCAATGCATCAAGGCGTTCCTTTTCATTGGATGGTATGGGTGCAACTATCATAGCCGTTAGTTAGTATTCAAATATAAGCTATTGCGGAGTAAAGAAAGCAATATACCCTTACAAACGATATTTTACGGGAATCAGATGTGTAACAGTGCAGTGAATTTTCTGGCGACAAGGTTATTACGTTTACCCGTTTAAATGATTGGGGCTATCGTATTCTTAGTTATTTTGGACATCCTCGTTGTTGCAATTAAGACGAGTTAGGGTGAAATTGTATATATGATTTGAAATTAATATATATCACTTATACTTGTATAACACTTAAATCAATTTATTATGAAATTAAAATTTTACCTGATCAGGGTGGTCATTGTTGCATTCGTATTCACGTGTATGCAGGCATGTACCACAACATTAAAAACAAGTTCAACCTCGGTTGACTTCGATTACATTCATCAAACCGGGATAATGACCCAACCAATGGTAGCTGAAGTGGAGGTTGAGGCCCGCAGAATTGGGGCCGAAGTAGTGATTAAGGACAGACACTATATGGGACAGGACCCTGTTGCATTGGCTAAAAAATTAGCCATAGCTGAGGCTATTAAAACAGGCAATGCCGACCTTATTGTTCACCCCATGTTTGATGTAACCCGCAAAAAGGGTAAAACAACGGTGACTGTTAGTGGTTTTGCAGGTATGTACAAAACATTCCGGGAGTTTAAGTTGGAAGATACCGTTGCTTTTTACGCATTCAAAAAAACACCTTCAACAGAAACAGTTGTTCATGTTACAATAGAATCTGCCAATACTGTTCAGCCAAAAAACACGAGTACCTCAAACAATAAAACCAAGCCGGCAAATAAGGCTTCTTCAGGTGTTTTGGGCGTTCTTCTGGGAATTTTATTGTTAGGAGTTACTGCAGCGTCTCTATAAGTTTAAATTAAAAGGAAACAACAAAATGAAAAAGTATATTTATATGATTCTGATTGCTGGCTTGTTCAGCGCCTGTACTCAATTAAGAACAAGGACACTTGCAGTTGATAGTGAACCTATTTACAAATCGGGAGTGCTCACTAAGCCTATGGTGGCCGAGGTGAATATAGAAAAACGGAAAATTGAGGGTGTTGCCTCTGTGAAAAATGCAGAGTATCCCGGCAATGCTTCTGAAGTAGCATTAACATTTGCGATAAGAAATGCACTTAAATCCGGTAATGCCGACTTTATTGTTCAGCCACTTTATGATATTGAAAATACAAAGGGTGTAACCACTGCCAAAGTGAGCGGATATGCAGGAAAGTATAAAGTTTTTCGTGAGTTCAAACTCTCCGATACAACTTCTTTCTACATAAGAAGAATGATAGAATAAAGAAAGGATAGCATCCATATTTTTTCCTTGTGTGATTCTATGCCTACGTAGGTATGGGCACTAACAACCTTAAAACAAAGCAGGGTGATATTTAATTGTCCTGCTTTGTTTTTTTAGCTGCCTGTTTTTTCTTATTGCGAAAAGGGCGAATGAGGTTAAAAGGAAATAATTATCACACGAAAAGAAAAAACAGTATTTTGCGGTAACTTAACTGCTTACCATGAACCCAAAACTTAACGAAGAAAAACAAAAATTTCAGGTTGACCGTATTGCTTTTTTTAGTGATGCGGTGTTTGCTATTGCCATTACCCTGATGATTATTGAGGTAAAACCTCCGCACCTGGAAGCGGAAGCCAATAATGCAGCAGCCATTGAGGGCTTGTTACATGTTTTACCCATGTTTATCGGGGTAGTGATAAGTTTTGTGTTTATCGGAATATTTTGGTTCAGGCACCATTAATTGTTTAAGCACATTGTAAACTATGATAACAAACTTATAGGTTACAACCTGTTCTTATTGCTCTCCATTATTTTTATTCCTTTTTCAACAGCATTTAATTTTGAAAATTCTTTGCAGCATACCATTGTTCCCCTGCTGTTCTACAACGTGAATTACATTGTTTCTACCCTGGCTACTTACCTGTTGTTTAAACACGCGCTAAACCCCGCAAACGGACTTTGTTCAGCAGATGCGGAGGAAGACCATACACATTTATTCAGGGAGTTGGTGTTTTCACTGGTGGTGTTTACCATGGTAGTAGTACTTGCCTTTTTTACCCCACGCTATGCACCACTAGGATATGTAGCTTTTGGGTTGCAAGGACTTTTTTACAAAAACAAGAAAGCTGTACCGGTTACCAGCGACAATTGATTTGTGTGCATATAATTTAGAGGAAAGCGTAGTTGCAAACTACGCTTAGCGGCCGGGTTATATTAAAGGTTAAGTTACTTAGATACATCGAAGTTGGAAGTTTCAGATCGATCGCCTCGTGCTAAAAAAGATAGTAAATCATTCTGGTTTTTCACTCTAAATAAGGCTTGTTCAATTGGGCTTTCTTTCAGTATTCTTTGCCGCATTTCGTTAATGATTAAGTATATTGAATCTATCAATATTTTGATGTCTTTCAGATAAATTGAGTCATTGTGTTTCATCCTGTCTTTATCTGTATGTGCAATATGCTTGTCTCGTATATCATTTAAAATTCCCGCGGCCTTCTTAGAATAAGAATTAAATGGGTGAGGATTTTCAATATATCCTAGTTTGGATTCGATTAAGGATATATATTTATCAATATCTAAACTTGTTGCGTATGTAGAGGTTTTTAATTTGTCTAAAAATCCTAGGATATTGTAATGATGAGAATTAGATTTTTTGATAAGTTTATTTAATTCTATATGCAATAATTTTACAAATGCACTTCGCGCTCTCCATAGTATTTGGAAATTAGCGTATGCCTTATACTCTTCAGTACTATTAGGATGTGTCAAGTATATAAAATCATCATGTAATAAAAGACATTCATGAATTATATCTCTTTGTGTGTTTAAACAATCTATTATTTCATCCTTTGTCATTTGCTTTGAATATAAAAGCCCCGTAAAATTTCTCTTACAGGGCTTTCAGTTATACTAAACAATCATTACTTCACTTCTTCAAAATCCACATCCTGCACATCGGCTGTTTTATCGCCACCTGTTGTGTTGCCCCCTTCAGGGTTGCCGGCATTGGCGTTGGCTTGTTGCTCTTGTGTGGCTTTGTATAAGTCTTCAGAAGCGGCTGTCCAGGCTGCGTTCAACTTTTCAGTTGCGCTGTCTATGTCAGCAAAGTTTTTATCAGCGTGTGCTTTTTTCAACTCTTCTTTCGCTTCTTCAATAGCTGTTTTCTTTTCAGCAGGAATTTTATCTCCGTATTCCTTCAGTTGTTTTTCGGTAGAGAAAACCAGCGCATCAGCGGTGTTCAGTTTTTCTACTTCTTCTTTGGCTTTACGGTCGCTTTCAGCATTGGCTTCGGCTTCTTTTTTCATTTTCTCAATCTCTTCTTTGCTTAAGCCGCTCGAAGATTCAATGCGTATTTTTTGTTCTTTACCAGTGCCTTTGTCTTTAGCGCTTACGTGCAAAATACCGTTGGCATCAATATCAAACGTTACTTCTACCTGTGGCACACCGCGTGGTGCCGGTGGAATACCGTCTAAGTGAAAACGTCCGATGGTACGGTTGTCGCGGGCCATAGGGCGCTCGCCTTGCAGCACATGTATTTCTACAGATGGCTGGTTGTCGCTGGCGGTAGAGAAGGTTTCACTTTTCTTGGAAGGAATGGTGGTGTTGGCTTCAATCAACTTGGTCATTACACCGCCCATGGTTTCAATACCTAGTGAAAGCGGAGTTACGTCTAACAGCAACACATCTTTTACTTCACCGGTTAATACACCACCTTGAATAGAGGCACCAATGGCCACTACTTCATCAGGGTTTACACCTTTGTTAGGCGCTTTGCCAAAGAATTTTTCAACGGCAGCCTGTATCGCAGGGATACGGGTAGAACCACCTACCAGAATTACTTCGTCAATATCGCTGGTGCTGTAACCTGCATTTTGCAAAGCAGTTTTACAAGGTGCAATGGTACGTTGAATCAAATCGTCAACCAGTTGTTCAAATTTTGCGCGGCTCAGGCTACGTACTAAGTGTTTCGGAATTCCGTCAACCGGCATAATGTAGGGCAGGTTAATTTCGGTAGTAGCTGCACTGGAGAGTTCCACCTTTGCTTTTTCAGCCGCTTCTTTCAAACGCTGTAAAGCCATAGGATCTTTGCTCAGGTCAAGGCCACCGTTTTCGTCTTTGAACTCCTGTACCAGCCAGTCAATAATTTTCTGGTCAAAGTCGTCACCACCTAAGTGTGTATCACCATCGGTAGATTTTACTTCGAACACGCCATCGCCCAACTCCAGTACCGATACGTCATGCGTACCACCACCGCAGTCAAACACTACTATTTTCTGTTCTTTGTTCTTTTTATCCAAACCGTAAGCCAAGGCTGCGGCTGTTGGTTCGTTAATGATACGTTTTACGTTTAAACCGGCAATCTCTCCGGCCTCTTTGGTAGCCTGACGTTGTGCATCGTTAAAGTAAGCCGGTACGGTAATTACCGCTTCGGTTACTTCATGGCCCAGGTAATCTTCAGCAGTTTTTTTCATCTTTTGCAGAATCATGGCTGAGATTTCCTGCGGGGTAAACATGCGCCCGTCAATGTTTACTCGCGGGGTGTTGTTGTCACCTTTTTCTACGCTGTAGGGAACACGTTTGGTTTCGACAGTTACCTGATCGAAACTGTTGCCCATAAAACGTTTAATGGAGAATATGGTGTTGCGCGGATTGGTAATCGCCTGACGTTTGGCAGGGTCACCTACCTTACGTTCACCATCTTTCATAAATGCTACAATAGAGGGAGTTGTTCTTTTTCCCTCAGCGTTGCTGATTACCACCGGCTCGTTACCTTCCATTACGGCTACGCAGCTGTTGGTTGTTCCTAAGTCAATTCCTATAATTTTTCCCATAATAATTTAATGTCTTTTTCGGTTGAAGCATTACCTATCAAGGGTCTTGCCAAAGGGAATTTCTGCCAAAAACCGACAGGATTGTCAGCATGGTTGTGGGTTTGCCCCCAAAGGGCGGTGTCAAAACGTCAGATTAGAAGAACTTGAGGTTCTTGAGTGTAGGGCTGTTGGCCATTTCTACCCACATTTGGGTAGATACGGGAACTCCCTTAATGCTGCTTTGGTTGCGGCTGCTGAAAATACCCAATCCGTTGCGGATATTGGTGTACTGCGTACTTTTTTGTACCACACCAAAAGAAGGGGCATTGATTAAAATGTAACTGGCCAAATCCTGAGAGGCTCCATAAATCATAAAGTCAACCTTGTAGGCCCTGCGTTTCACGTTGTTGGTTACAGGGATGTTCGCAGCCAAAAAGCTGAACAGGTTAATTTGAGAGATGGAAAACGATTTGCGGTCTCCACCAAAGGCATTGTCTGTTTTTTGTCCTTTGATGGCAGGCCAGTCCAGCACGCGTTGAACGGAGTCAATTACCTGTCCGCTGTTATTCGTGAGGTAGTCAGTATAGTACATTCTGATAACCAAGTCGTACATGTAAGCATTTCTGGCGGTTTCCCAGCTTACAGAATAATACTGGTTAGATTTTACTTCGAAAGGAATTTGTAGGGTGCGTGAAGGATTCCTCCAGTTTACGCTATCTACCAAAGTGGTGGTTCCTCCAAAGGTGGTGTTGGTTTCATTGTTGGTAATTTCCAGCTCGTAAGTTGCCCATTTGTCTAAAGGCTGGTCAGTGTAGTAAAGAAAGTTGCTGTCGCTGGCAAATACACCCGGTTTCATGGGGATGGAGTTGTCTTTTTGCAAAGTAATGGAAGAGCCGTTGGAGCGGTTAATGAGTTTAACGGTAATGTTTTTAAAATAGAGGGAGTCCGTTATTTTGGCGTAATCATACGCATTGCCTGTTCCGTTTTGAAAAGTTTTTTGTACACGCACATACTGGCGGGTTTGGTTAAAATCAAGCAGACCGTAAACCACTGCGGTTTCCTTGTAAGGCGCATTGGCATCCAGATCTGTTTCGCACGAAGAAAGTGCGGTTCCCAGCAGCAGAAGCAGGCAAATAAAGAGTTGTTTGGCTTTCAAAAACATGGCGGCAAATTTAATCGTATTCATCAAACTTTGATGTTTTTTATATATTTGAACAAATGCGGGCAACACGGATAGTTTTTCTCTTAGTACATATTTGCTTAACACAGGTTGCATGGGCCCAGTTAATTGAGGCAGATTTTTCGAACAACTGTTTTACAGATGATTTTACGGAAAGCACCAAGGGCTGGGAGCAAAACAGCAACATGGACAAGCTGTACCTTATTCAAAACGGGCAGTACCTGGTACACCGCAAGGCCAATCGTAGTGATGTGATTCCGGTGCCTGATTTAGTATCTTCATCAGCATTGGAGATGAGCGTGAGCATTGCGTTTGAGCGACATACCAATAAAATGCAAAGTGCCGGCATGGTGTGTATGGTGAGTGCAGCAGGGTTTTATGTGCTGGAGATAAATGAAAAAAAGCAATACCGCATGTGGGTAAAGGCCAATAACGAGCAGCTGCTGTTAACCGATGGCGATAAACTGGGGTGGAAAAAAAGTGAGGCGCTGTTTCAGGGAAAACTCATTAACGGAATTTTGTTGCGAGCTGATAGTGGAAGGTTCGATGTGTTTTTTAACAGCGTATACGAAACCTCATTTGAAGATACCACTTTGCTAAAAGGTAAACCCGGATTGTACGTGGCAGAGGATACACATGTGTTGTTTGATGAGGTGAGTATAAACTGCAAGCCGCTTGCACCTAAAGCAGTTAAGCCTGAACCGCCTCAAGTGCCGCTTACCAAAGAGCAAAAACTTACTGAACTTGAAAAACAGGTGGAGCAATTGCAGAAAGAGTTGCAAAAGTGCCGGGAGCAAAAGCCATAGACTATTGTACACTTTTCAAAAACAGCTACCTTCGTTGCTTAAATCATTGTTATGTCAACACAGTTGAACAAAGAGGTGAAAAAAATTACCACGCACGTTTTGCAGGAAATGAAAATGCGCGGGGAAAAAATTTCCATGCTCACCGCTTATGATTACAGCATGGCCAAAATTTTTGACGCGGCTAAAATAGATGTGTTGCTGGTGGGCGATAGTGCCAGTAATGTGATGCACGGTCACGAAACCACTTTACCCATTACGTTGGACGAAATGATTTCACATGCCTCTGCCGTAATACGTGCCGTTAACCGCTCTCTGGTGGTGGTTGATTTACCCTTCGGTTCCTATCAGGGTAACTCGAAAGAAGCACTTAACTCTGCCATCCGAATTATGAAAGAAGCGGAGGCGCATGCTGTAAAATTAGAGGGGGGCGAAGAAGTAGTAGAATCAGTAAAGCGCATATTAACTGCGGGCATACCCGTTATGGGGCATTTAGGACTTACCCCGCAAAGCATTTATAAATTCGGTACATACGAAGTACGTGCTAAAGAAAATGCTGAAGCAGCTAAGTTGATTAACGATGCAAGATTATTGGAAGAAGCCGGATGTTTTGCAATAGTGCTGGAAAAAATTCCTTCTTCCTTGGCCAAACAGGTGGCCGAGTCGGTAAAGATTCCCATCATAGGCATTGGAGCCGGCCCGCATGTGGACGGGCAGGTATTGGTGAGTCATGATATGTTGGGTATTAACAAAGATTTTTCACCCAAATTTTTGCGCAGGTACCTTAACCTGTACGATGAAATTCAAAAAGCAGTGGAACATTATGTGGCTGATGTAAAATCAAGCGACTTCCCTAACGAAAAAGAACAGTACTGACCTTAAAACAGCACGCCTATTTTGGGGTGTAACCTTAGCACATCGCGATTAGGACGGTAGGTGTCAATGTAATCAGGATCATCTTTAGGTAATCTGGATTTCTCAAAATAATGTGTGTAACCTAAAAAGCCACCTATATACACACGGTTACCTAATACTACATCTACATTTGCACCTGCGCCCAAACCTATGCTGTTGTACCTACATCCACAGGTGTAAATGGCATCTCCAAACATATTTTGACTTAGATATACCTGCTCAATTCCTGTTCTGTATGAAATCATTGATGATGCAGATGCTGTTATTGATAGTAATTTATTCAATCTAATGTCAGCTAAACTGTAATCAAAAGTTAATGAAAAATCATCATAGTCCATTATCATTACTTCACCAGTGTTTGCTGTCCCATTATTTATTTTCTTTCTTACATCGCCATAAGAAATACCATATGAATAGGAAGAAATACCAACCATAGTCTTTTGACCAATTTTGCGTGCATATTTAATGTATGATGGGATTAAGGGTGATGTCGCTTCCATTCGAATAGGTATCCAAGCTAACCATCCATCACTTTGGTAACTCATAGGTTGCCGGTTAAAGAACAAAGCGGCACTTCCACCTACTTCAAATAAGTTTTTACGGGTTCTTTTTTTTGATTCGGGATTTTCAGAAATGTTGGCTGAATGCGCCTTAATGCAGCTAAGACAAGCTATGATGAGGAATAGTTTTTTCATGCAGTTGAGTTTTACTGTATTGTCCCGAATGTAAGTTGAGTTCATTCCTTAGGCAAATACAAGATAAAGGTAATTTATTATTTGAAAAAACATAGCTTTGAAAGCAGTTTATCAGATTACTCAGCATATTCTAACCCCTTTGATTACACCACATATACTCTTCGAAGACAATCACCTGACAGCCGCTTTTAAGAAAGCCGGCCAAACCGTACAACCTGAACCCGGTAAGCCACTTAGTCTGGAAGACGAGGTGAAACACTACATCAAAGAAAAATACCAAAAACCCGGTGATGTTTTTTTAGGGGTAATACATCGGTTGGATATGCCGGTAGAAGGGATTGTGCTATTTGCCCGAACCAGTAAAGCACTCACCCGAATGAACGAACAGTTTCAAAAGCGGGAAGTGACAAAAATGTATGAAGCTTGGGTAGAGCACATGCCGCCATTGGAATCAGATTTAATAACGCACTGGTTAAAGCGTGATGAAAAACGTAACATGACTAAAGCCTTTGTGAGTGAGGTACCCGGAGCTGATAAAGCACAGCTGAGGTACACGGTTAAATCAAAAAAAGGAAACCAAACGTTGCTGCGTATTGAATTACTCACCGGTCGCAAGCACCAGATACGTGCCCAGCTATCAGCCATTGGCTGCCCCATTGCAGGGGATGTAAAATACGGAGCCACTCAATCTTTTGCCGACCAAAGCATAAAACTCATGGCGGTGGAGTTGGGCTTTTTGCATCCTGTCACCAAAGAGAAGGTACTTATTCAGGTTTAGTCCTTATGAGAGGGGATGCTTAAAATCATTTTTTCTTACACAAGCCTGCCTATCTTTGCACCTCATTTTTGAATAGTCAAGCAGTATTAAATTTAGATAAATCATGAACGGATTTTTTAACGTACCAGTACCCCACAACGAACCTGTTTTAAATTATGCTCCCGGCAGTGCTGAGCGTAAAGCATTAAAAGATGCCATAGCAGAAGCCCGCAGCAAGCAACTGGATATACCTATGTACATTGGAGGCAAAGAAGTGCGCAGTGGTAAAACAGCCGACATTCGTCCGCCTCATGACCACCAACATGTGTTGGGTAAGTTTCACATCAGTGAGGCTGGTCATGTTACAGATGCTATCAACGCAGCCTTGGCAGCCAAGCCGCAGTGGGAAGCTTTAACCTGGGAGCAACGGGCAGCAATATTTTTAAAAGCAGGTGAGTTAATTGCAGGTCCGTACCGGGCTAAATTGAATGCAGCTACCATGCTGGGCCAAAGCAAAAATGCCTACCAGGCAGAGATTGATAGCGCTTGTGAGATTATTGATTTTTTACGTTTTAATGTGCACTTCATGAGTTTGATTTATAAAGATCAGCCGCAGAGTGCGAAGGGTATCTGGAACCGTTTGGAGTACCGTCCGTTAGAAGGATTTATTTATGCGTTAACTCCGTTTAACTTTACTGCCATTGCAGGTAACTTGCCCAGCAGCGCAGCCATGATGGGCAACGTAGTAGTATGGAAACCCAGTAATACACAAGTGTATTCAGCCAATGTGCTGATGGAAATATTTAAAGAAGCCGGTGTACCTGATGGTGTCATCAACCTCATTTATCCGAGCGGTCCGGTGGCAGCAGAGGTTATTTTTAACCACGCTGATTTTGCCGGCATTCACTTTACAGGTTCAACGGGAGTGTTTCAGGACATCTGGAAAAATATCGGTAACAACATTCACAAATACAAAACCTACCCGCGTATTGTAGGTGAAACAGGAGGGAAGGATTTTGTGATTGCGCATAAATCTGCTCATGCTAATGTGGTTGTAACGGCCCTTTCCCGTGGTGCGTTTGAATACCAGGGTCAGAAATGTTCTGCTGCTTCACGTGCTTATGTTCCGTCTAACCTGTGGCCTGCAGTTAAAGAGGGTTTGGTAAAAGATATTGCCTCGTTTAAAGTGGGCCCGGTGGAAGATTTCAGAAATTTTGTGAATGCAGTAATTGATGAAAAATCATTTGACAAACTAGCCAAATACATTGACGAAGCGAAAAAAGACAGTAGCTGTGAAATTATTGCAGGAGGCGGATATGATAAGAGCAAGGGCTGGTTTATTGAGCCTACGGTAATTGTTACCAGCAACCCTAAATACACTACTATGTGTGAAGAATTGTTTGGTCCGGTACTCACTATTTATGTGTATGACGAGAATAAATTTGAAGAGACATTGGAAATATTGGATGGCACATCCGAATATGCTTTAACCGGAGCCGTGTTGGCACAAGACCGTTATGCTATTGATTTGGCTACGTGGAAACTTCGTAATGCAGCGGGTAACTTCTACATTAATGACAAACCTACGGGAGCAGTGGTGGGGCAACAGCCTTTTGGTGGTGCACGTGCCAGCGGAACCAACGATAAGGCAGGAGCCATGCAAAACCTGATGCGTTGGGTGAGCACCCGAACAATTAAAGAAACCTTTGTGCCACCAGCGGATTACAGGTATCCGTTTATGGAAGCAGAATAAAAGCAAAAAGCCCTCTTTTGGAGGGCTTTTGATTTTTCATTTGTTTAGCTAACTATAGTTTTAGCTGGTGGTTGTCGGTTTGTTATGTACAAATTTAACCTAAAAAAGATTTTAACCTAACACTTCGTGAAGTATATTTTAATCTTTTTATGCCCTTCTCTTTAATTTGGCGAACCCGTTCACGGGTGAGGCCAAATTTTTCGCCTACTTCTTCCAGGCTCATTTCCGTTCTGCCGCACAGGCCAAAGTAGTGGCATATAATCTCTCTTTCCCTTTCCGAGAGGGTAGACAGGGAGCGTTCAATTTCTTTGCGAAGTGACTCATGAATCAACAATTTATCCGGCTCGGGCTCATCGGTACTTTCCATTACACCTAATAAGGTGCCTTCTTCACCTTCCTGAAACGGTGCGTCAACAGACACATGCCGCCCCGACATACGCATGGTTTCAGCTACGGCTTCTTCATCTATTTCCAAAATGGCAGCCAGTTCAATGGCAGTAGGTTCGCGTTCCAACTGTTGCTCCAATGCAGAGTAGGCTTTGGTTATTTTACTGAGCACACCCACCCGGTTGAGCGGAAGTCGTACAATGCGGGCCTGTTCAGCCAAAGCCTGCAAAATAGATTGTCGAATCCACCAAACGGCATATGAAATAAATTTGAATCCACGGGTTTCGTCAAAACGTTGAGCCGCTTTAATAAGTCCCATGTTTCCCTCGTTGATTAAATCACACAAGGTTAGTCCCTGGTTTTGGTACTGTTTGGAAACAGACACCACAAAACGGAGGTTAGCGTTTACCAATCTGTCTAAAGCAACCCGGTCGCCTCCTTTAATTCTTTTGGCAAGTGCCACTTCTTCTTCTGCTGTTATCATGGAGACTGAACCGATTTCCTGCAGATACTTGTCTAATGATCTGCTTTCTCTGTTGGTAATTTGCTTACTGATTTTAAGCTGTCTCATAGGCCGTTGGTTGGGGTTAGGTGGGTTAAAAAGTAAATTCGTCCATTCAGATATTTTGCATAATCCGAAATTACATTACCCGCTTGAGCATTTTTAAAAATGGTTGCACGAACTCACTAAAAGTTTTACAAATAATTTATAATCAAACAGATAAAATTTATTTTACGAATAATTTGGAACAGTTCTATGCTGATGAAGGTCTATTTTAATCAAAATAATCCACCGAAGGGTAATATTTAAGTTGCATAATGGTACCTGTTGTGAAATAAACAATTACCGCACACCTTTTAATATTATGAACCTGACAGCAAATACCGGAGCAATTGTTTTTTATGGAAGCATTATGTTTTCTAGCTTATGTTTTATATAATGCGATATAATTCAGGTTTAGGAAAATGAAATCAAAAATATTTTTAGTGGTAGTCTCGGTATTGTGTGGTGTTGGTTTGGGCTACCTTATCGGTTTTAATAAATTTCATAAAAAGCCAACAACTGCGGTATCAACTTCTGCCAATGGTTCAGGCGTTAGTTTTGGAAAGTACATCAATCCCACTTTATCCTGTTACGGACCACACATTAAAGAACTGAGGTCATTCCGTTACCTTATTGACAGCTATCTGAATAAGCTTCACCAAACGAATCCTGATTTAAAAGTTTCTTATTATTTCAGAGATTTGGCTAATGGTATATGGATAGGGATAAACGAAAAAGAAGAATTCAGTCCGGCCAGTTTATTGAAACTGCCGGTTATGATAGCTGTGTTGAAAGAAGCAGAAAGAAATCCTGATTTTTTTAATAAAAGTATTGAATTTAAAACAGCAGATTTTGCAGGAGTGAGCGAAGAGGCGGGTTTCCCTAAAGAAAACGGTAAGTTTTATACTATTGATGAGTTGATTGCTCACATGATTGGTTACTCTGATAATGCAGCAACGTTATTGTTACATCAATATGTGGGAGAGCAAAAAGTAAAAGATGTAGAAGATTTCCTGCACCAGCATGTGCCTGAAGATGGAACAGCTAATACCAATTTCATTTCAGTAAAAAACTATGCCGCAGCATTCAGGGTATTGTACAATTGCTCATACCTTGGAAAAGAGATGTCTGAAAAGGCTTTGGGGTATTTGGCACAGTCGCACTACAAATCAGGAATACGCGCTGCTTTGCCTGATTCAATTGTGCTGGCACACAAGTATGGTGTGCGGGATAACAGTGATGTCAATGGTAAAGATGTTAAAGGCTACCAGTTGCATCACTTCGGAATTATATACTATCCGGCCAAGCCTTACCTCTTAGGCATTATGACACGTGGGGGCGAAAAAGCAATTAAAGAAAAAGTGATTGAGGATCTTTCCCGAATCACTTTCTCACAGGTAGATGAACAAATGAAAAGTCCTGAATTTGCTCAGATTACTCCTTAGTGAATGTTTTTGAAGCGCACCCTGTGGGGCTGTGTATCGCCAAGTCGTTGTTTTTTGTTCTCTTCGTATTCGCTGTAGTTTCCTTCAAACCAATACGCTTGTGAGTTTCCTTCAAAGGCCAGAATATGTGTGGCTATGCGGTCAATAAACCAGCGATCGTGGGAAATTACCACCACACAACCGGCAAAGTTTTCTATGGCCTCTTCCAATGCACGTAGTGTATTAACGTCAATGTCATTGGTAGGCTCGTCAAGCAAAAGCACGTTACCGCCTTCTTTTAGTGTAATAGCTAAATGCACACGGTTTCTTTCTCCACCGGAAAGTACCCCCACTTTTTTGCTTTGGTCCGTTCCGCTAAAGTTGAATTTTGAAATGTAGGCACGGGCATTAATCTGCCTTCCTCCGGCAATCATGGTTTCTGTTCCGCCACTTATTACTTCGAATACACTTTTATCGGGCAGCAAATCTTTATGGCTCTGATCCACATAAGCTACCTTTACCGTTTCACCCACTTTGAACGTTCCGCTATCGGGCTGCTCTAATCCGAGCATCATGCGAAAGAGTGTTGTTTTACCCACACCATTCGGACCAATGATACCAACAATGCCTCCTTTGGGCAAAGAGAAACTCAGGTTCTCATACAATAATTTATTGCCGAAAGCTTTGCTGATGTTTTGCGCTTCAATGACTACATCTCCCAAACGCGGGCCCGGTGGAATAAAGATTTCCAGCTGTTGTTCTTTCTCTTTCTGCTCTTCGTTAAGCATTTTTTCATAAGCACCTAATCTGGCTTTTTGTTTAGCATGCCGGCCTTTTGGACCCATGCGTACCCACTCCAACTCACGTTCCAGTGTCTTAGCGCGTTTACTCTCTTGCTTTTCTTCCTGAGCCAACCTGTTTTGTTTTTGCTCCAACCAGCTGGTGTAATTGCCTTTCCACGGAATACCCTCTCCGCGGTCAAGTTCCAATATCCACCCGGCTACGTTATCAAGGAAGTAACGGTCGTGGGTCACGGCAATTACAGTTCCGGGAAAATTTTTCAGGTATTGTTCCAACCAGTCTACCGATTCAGCATCCAGGTGGTTGGTTGGTTCATCTAACAAAAGAATATCGGGATTACTTAGCAGCAAACGGCACAAGGCCACACGTCTGCGCTCTCCACCGGAGAGAATATTCACCGGAGTATCTGCATCCGGGCACCTTAATGCATCCATAGCTTTCTCCAGTTTATTGTCCAGTTCCCAGGCATCAGTTTGTTCCAGTTTCTCCATCAGGTTGGCCTGTTTGTCGAGCAACTTATTCATGGCTTCATCACTCATGGGTTCAGCCAGCTGATTGTTTACTTCATCAAATTCAGCCAATAAATCGGTAATGTGCTTAACGCCTTCTCTTACCACTTCTATCACACTTTTACTTTCGTCCAATTGAGGCTCCTGTTCCAGTAAGCCAATTTTGTACGAACCGTCAAATACCACTTCTCCCTGAAAATTCTTGTCAATTCCGGCAATAATGCGAAGCAAACTGGATTTTCCTGATCCGTTTAAACCCAGTACACCAATCTTTGCACCATAGAAAAATGAAAGGTAGATATTTTTAAGAACTTGTTTATTAGGTGGGTAGGTCTTGTTTACCCCCGCCATAGAAAAGATAATTTTCTGGTCGCTCATCGTGTAAAATTTAAGGTGCAAATATATTTGAATACTTGATGTAAATCTTTGTTTTTGTGAGGGAATAAATTAAGATTTGCTAAGGTTTAGTGAAGTAAAATGTTAAAGCGAAGGATTTTATACTTACTTATACCTGTCTGCTTAATTATTGCAAGTTACAGTCAGTCGTTTGCCACCCATTTAATGGGTAGTGATCTTACTTACCGTTGCAGTAATGATTCCTTTTATTTTGTTCTTAAAGTGTATCGTGATTGCGGTTCCTCCGTGTTAGTGACCACTACAGGGCAGACGCTTAATGTAGTAGGGGGAAGTTTAAACTTTAATGCCCCTCTTACGCATGTAAGTACAAAAGATATAACTCCCGTATGCTCCAGTGCAGTAAGCAGGTGTGTAAGCCCTTTAGGAACGGTAGGGTTTCAGGAATATACTTTTATTTCTTCTGTATACTTCGGAACTCCGGCCAGGGCAGCCATCTGTCAGTGGAGGGTGAGCTGGACACTGGCAGCCAGAAACTCAACAATTACAACCGGTCAGGCTAACCAGAATTTTTTCACGTTTACCAAATTCAACCGCTGTTTAGCACCCTGCAATACCTCTCCATATTTTACTGATGCTCCTATTTCTTTGCTTTGCGGCAATCAGGCTCAATACATTAACATGAGCGCAATTGATACTACGGATAGTCCGAGAGATTCCATCAGTTACCACTTGGATACAGCATGGCAAAGTCTAACAACCATGTGTTCTTATGCAGCGGGTTTATCCCCAAGATATCCTGTTTATACAATCGGGGGCATTCTGAATCTGGATTCTTTATCGGGCACACTTCAAATGATTCCCATTCCAAATCAGATAGGCGTGTTGGTTATTGCGGTGAAAGAGTGGCGAAAAATAGCAGGCGTTTATCAGCTGATCAGTGTTATTCGAAGAGATATTCAGATTAATGTGAGTGTATGCGGTTCAGGCAGAACCAGCCCCATTTTACCTTCGCAGGCTATGCGGGAGGTTTGCCCGGGGCAAAACCTGAGTTTTCTTGTACCTGTAGTTGACCCGGACGCAGGGAATGCGGTTACACTCAGTTGGAGCGGTAACATTTCAGGGGCAAGTTTTACTTCTATTGGTGCGCCTATCCCTTCAGGTAACTTTAGTTGGACACCTACCAACGCACAAGCATCTACCTCTCCGTATTATTTTTCTGTTTTAGCCAGAGACAATTCCTGTCCCTATAACTTGTACTCTACTCGTACCTATTACATCAAAGTAAAGTATCAGCCTTTTGCCACAGTAACCCCATCGGGTCCGTTAACCATGACCCCGGGAGATTTGGTCACCTTAACAGCTACTGCCCCGCAACTGGGTTATACGTATCAGTGGTTAAAAAATAATGTGGCCATATCGGGAGCAACATCTTCCGTTTACACCGCTACCACAAACGGACAGTACAGCGTACGCATAAACAATACAGATAATTGTCCGGATACATCAAATGTGGTGCAGTTGGATTATGTAACCGGTATAAGCACCTATCCTTATTATGAATCCTTTGAATTGAGCAGCGGTGGATGGATAGCATCAGGTACTAACTCTACCTGGGCACGATCTCCTTTTACCATAAGCAAGCCTACTTTAGGTGTGGGGGCCGCCAATGGTTCCTACGCATGGTATACCAATGCAAGCGGTAATTACAACAACAACGAAACTTCCTACCTCACATCACCTGTTTTTGATATGTCAACTGCTTTTGGATCGACCAATCCGGTGTTGTCCTTTAACATGATGCGTAAGTTGTCTACTTCTGATTTATTGTGGGTGGAATACAATGATGGCGGAGTGTGGACTAAGCTGGGCACCTTCGGGGGCGGCACCAACTGGTATACCACCAGCACACCACCTTATGCCTGGAGCGGGGCTTTGGCTAAATGGCATGTGGCCAGTTACATTATTCCTTTAAATACAATAACCAACAAAAGTGCAGTTCAATTCAGGTTTGTGTTCAGTTCCAATGCTACATCCAACGAAGAGGGAATTGCCATTGATGATATTCATATTCATTCACAGGAAAACATATGGACGGCAGCTACCTCAGTAACCAATGTTATTCAACGAAGCACCGGCACTAATACCTGGTTGCATTTTAATTCAGGCGGCAGCAGAATAATCTCCATTAAAGATAACGGGTATTATTTGGATTCTATACGTGTGAGTTGTTACCGCAACACAGGAGCAGTTCGCAGTTTAAACTCAGGCGGATTACAATATTATCTTGACCGGAGTTGGGTAATCAGAACTAAAAATGCTCCGGGTTTACCGGTTACAGTGCGCCTTTATCTCACGCATCAGGAATTTAATGCACTTGATGTAGCCGACCCGATTATTAACAGCATCAAACGTATGGGCATTACCAAATACAGTGGTGCCAATCAGGACGGCAGTTGGGCCAACAACTCCACCATAGGGCAGGCCACCTTTATACCGCACACGTCAGTTACCGCAGTAATTCCTTATTTCAGCGGTTATATTCTGGAGTTTAATGTGAGTAGTTTTTCAGAATTTTGGGTAAACAGCGGTACCAATTCGGCTACTATACCACTGCCTGTGGAGTGGCTTACTTTCACTGCTCAACGTAAAGGTAAGGATGCCGTTTTAAACTGGACAACATCATGGGAGCAGAATCACCATCATTTTGAAGTGGAGCGTTCTGTTGCGGGTTTGCCGGATGGTTTTACCAAACTGGACGATATACCCGGCAAAGGCAGTGTGGTGTCGGTTGCATCATATACTTATACAGATTATTCACCTGTTGAAAGCGGTACAGTTATCTACCGTTTGAGACAAGTTGATAATAACGGAGCGTTTGATTATTCGGCTGTGAGAAGTGTTAATTTTGATGATGTCTATACAACAGCTGATGTGCAGGTTGCTCCCAATCCTTTTACCGGTACAACCCGTGTTTCAATAGTAAATACCATAGCTCAGCAGGCGCAAATTACAATAACCAATGCAGGCGCTGATTTTTCTTTACAGAAAGAAATGTATTTACCTGAAGGCGATTCCAATTTTGATTTATCAACTACGGCTTGGCCAGCGGGAGTTTATTTCCTTCACATTACCACTCCGTATTGGAGTAAAGTGGTAAAGCTGGTGAAACAATAATTTTACTAAGCTTTCTGAAGTGTAAACACCGTAATCTCGGGTAATATTCCAACCCGACCGGGATACCCTATAAAACCAAAACCTCTGTTTACGTACAAGTGCTGATTGCCCTCGGTGTGCATGCCTGCCCATTGTTTGTAAATGTATTGTGACGGACTCCATTTAAACGAACCAATCTCAACCCCGAATTGCATGCCGTGTGTATGTCCGGCAAACATTACATCAATGTCTTGATGCTCTTTGCGAACGATGGCATCCCAGTGTGAGGGGTCGTGAGATAAGAGCAACTGTACAGGAGTTTCTTCCATGCCTTGTTTGGCTTTTGTGATATCGCCAAACTTTTGAAAGCGTCCTCTGTCGCCCCAGTTTTCAACTCCTATTAAACCCAGTTTTTGTCCGTGTATTGAAATTACTTCGTGCTGATTTCGCATTAAGTTCCATCCCATGTCTTTGTGTACATCACACAGATCAGCCAAATTTTTAGCTTTCTCTTCAGGGCTTGTCCACGTGGTTACATAATCTCCGTAATCATGATTACCCAGGGTAGAGAATACGCCCATCGGTGCTTTGATGTGCCCGAAGATATCAGTGTATTCATATACTTCGTCCGTTTTGTTGTTCACCATGTCACCGGTAAAAAAAATCAAATCGGCTTTTTGTTGCATAATCATGTCGATACCTTTTTTCACGGCATCTTTATCAAAAAAGCTTCCTGAATGTATATCAGAAATCTGCACTATTTTTAATCCGTTGAAACGATCGGGTAACTTGGGGAGATAAATAGTCTCATGCCTTAGCTTGTAATCATAAGCACCTTTTACCATGCCTTTGGTAAGCATAATAAAAGGAATGCCACCGGCTATAATACCCGCCTGGGTAATAAATTTGGAGCGGGAAATTTTATGTTCAGGATTTTCCTGAGTGCTGGCAGGTGCGGCAGGAGCTGCTGTTCGCATGATTTTGCGTTTTGACCAAATGGCCAACCTGCGTAAATCATCAGCAAACAAAAAAGGCAAAACAATCAGTTTGGAGAAATAAACAGTGGCCAGTGAGGCCATAAAATAATTTCGGAACAGTGTGTTTGATTCCAGTTGCGGTACAATCAGGTAACACACACTGCCGGCAATAAAAATCCAGGGGATGGTCCAGAATATTTTTTTAACCAGCAGTTGATGCTTGTGCGATTTTTTAAAGAGAAGTCTTTTTATTCCCAGCCACAGGTAAGCGTCAATAAGCATTACAAAGGCAACTGTGCCTAGAATGAGTTTTAATTTAAATATGAGCACCGTGCAGTAATGTTATCAATAACCTCTTTTAATAATTCCGAATCCAATGCGTGTTCCCGTGTATTGGTCAACAGGTGCATTGTCGAGAATGTTTTCAATTTCCTGCATAATTTCTGCCGGAAGATTTACGTGAATGGCTTTTACGTTTTGTTCCACCTGCTGCGGACGTGATGCACCTATAATCAGGCTGGTGATGGGTTGTTTACTCAGCGCCCAGGCCAGTGCCAGTTCTGCCATTGAAATATCATAGCCAGCAGCAATGGTTTTGAGCATATCCATTTTTTGGTAAAAGCCTTCGTCCATACGTTTGGTTGGGAACCACACACCCATCACATCATTTGAGGCGCGTGAATCAGCGGGTACATGGTCGCGCGTGTATTTGCCGGTTAACAAACCCTGAGCCAGGGGAGAGTAAACTACAATGCCCAGTTGTTCTTTTTGGCAAACGTCCATCACATCTACTTCCAGTGAGCGGTTGAGCATGTTGTAAACAGGCTGGTTGGATACAGGTTTGCGCCAGCCGTTGCGTTCGCAAATACGCATGGCATTGGTTATTTGTACAGCACTCCATTGGCTCACTCCCCAATGTAAAATATAGCCACGTTCCACCAGGTTGTGCATGGCATAACAGGTTTCTTCCAAAGGTGTATCAATATCGTAGCGGTGGCATTGGTACAAATCAATGTAGTCGGTTTTTAAGCGTTGAAGAGATGCTTCACAGGCACTGCGTACATGGCGTATGGAAAGGCCCTGGTTCATCCAGTGTTCGCTCATGGGGCCAAATACCTTGGTGCCTACAATGACTTCTTCCCGTTTAATGGTTTTCAGGAAATCGCCCAGCACTTTTTCTGACTCGCCTTTGTTGTATATATCAGCTGTATCAATAAAGTTGACGCCCAGGTCCAAGGCGCGTTTCATACAATCAAACGCAGTGGAGTTATCAATACCCAAACCGGTTGTTAGCCAGGTACCCAAACTTATCTCAGAAATATATAATCCTGAATTACCCAGTTGTCTGTATTTCATATCCGCTTATTTTTGCGCAAAGTTAACCAACACCAAGTAACTATTTTGGGCAAGCAGCAAAACAAATCGAAAAAAGGTGCCAGCGGCTTTTTGCAGCAGGTAAAACGCGGGATACTTTTCCTGTTGTTGCAGTTTATTCAGTGGAGCTTGGTGTTTATCTGTTTGTACCGTATAATGCCCGTACCATTTACTCCCCTTCACATTATCCGCCTTTTTGAGGAACGTAAAGACGATAAAGAAACTCGTTTGGAAAAAGATTGGGTGGCATTAGACGAAATGTCGCCCAATATGCCCTTGGCCGTGGTAACCTCTGAGGATCCTAAATTTTTTGAACACTTCGGGTTTGATTTTGAGCAAATCAAAAACTCACTGGAGCGCAACATAGAGAAAGGAAAAAAACTTCGCGGAGCCAGCACGATTACTCAACAAACCGCCAAGAATTTGTTTTTGTGGCCTAAGCGTAGTTGGTTACGCAAAGGTGTTGAAGTGTATTTTACGCTGGCCATTGAAACCTTCTGGAACAAAAAACGTATACTGGAGGTTTACCTCAACATCATTGAAATGGGCGATGGTATATATGGTGCAGAGGCTGCTGCTCAGGAATATTTCAGCAAAAGTTGTGAGAACCTGTCAAAGAATGAGGCGGCTTTGATAGCTGCGGTATTGCCTAATCCACGCAAATGGTCACCGGCTAAACCCACAGCATACATCCGCAAAAAGCAGCAACGTATTGTGCGCTATATGAAGTACGTTGATATGTCGCCACTGCACACCAAGGAAAAAGCAGACCACGGGGAAAAATAGTGTTGTTAAGCTTCTCTGTTGCGTAACAAAGCCTGAAGCGTTTCAGGAAAATGCGTGTTGCCTTTCATCACCTCAGTAATAGCTTTGTGGTACTCCTGCATATTCACTTCTTTCGACAGGTAACCCGTTGCACCGGAGTCAACCATCTGCAACAATATTTCTTCGCGGTCATAAGAAGAAATGCCAATGCAATGAATGGCCGGTTTTATTTTTTTGATGGCAGCAATAGTTTCCACACCGTCCATGCCGGGCATAATTAAATCAACCACGGCCACATCAATTTCCACATCGTCCAATTGAGATAATAAATGTTCTCCGCTTCCGCATACCGCCACCACTTCCACATCAGGTATTTGTGCGAATAATCCGGCAAATACTTTCTGCGAAACATCATAGTCATCCACAAAAGCGAGGCGTATGCTCATGCCCAAAAATAGGAAATTGAGTATAAAAAACAATAAGGAACATATCTCATTATATTTGCGGCATGAGTAAAGAACGACCATTGATTTTGGTTTCTAATGATGATGGCATCACTGCTCCGGGCATACGTGCTTTGGTAGAAGCCGTGCAGCCATTGGGTGATGTGGTGATTGTGGCACCCGATAGTCCGCAGTCGGGGATGGGCCATGCTGTTACCATAAGCAAACCTTTGCGCTTAGATCAGATTCGGACAGATATATACGGAGAACTGCAAGCGTGGCAATGTTCGGGCACACCTGCTGATTGTGTGAAGCTGGCAGTTTCCAAAGTACTGCACCGCAAACCCGATTTGTTGGTATCAGGAATCAATCACGGTTCCAACTCTTCTATTAATGTTATCTATTCAGGCACTATGTCGGCTGCTGTGGAAGGAGCCATTGAAAGTATTCCTTCCGTAGGTTTTTCTTTGCTCGATTACAGTTACGATGCCGATTTCAGTTATGCCAAAAAAGTGGCTCATACCGTGGCCAAAAATATTTTGACTAACGGTTTACCAAAAGGTACACTACTTAACGTGAACGTACCTAAATTAAAAGAAACTGAAAGCAAAGGAATAAAAGTATGCAGGCAGGCGTTAGCTAAATGGGAAGAAGAATTTGACGAGCGCAAAGATCCTAACGGACGTACCTATTACTGGCTCACAGGGAAATTTGTGAACTACGATAAGGGAGAAGACACCGATGAGTGGGCATTACAAAATGGCTACGTATCCTTGGTGCCGGTACATTTCGACCTCACTGCCCATGAGAGTATTGCATTTATTAATCAATGGAACCTGAATGATTAAGTTAGACAAAGACCATTTTTTAGTCGGATTTATTCCGGCCCTTATTATGCCCGTTTTGGTGGGCGTAGGATATTATTTTTACAAATTCGGATTTCAATCATCTGAAAACTACAGGGATATTTTTTTGCGGGAAGAAATGTTATCTCCTCTATTGGCTCTCGGTTGTTTTTTTAATCTGGTTATCTTTTTTGTGCTGCTCAAGTTATATCTGGAGCGTAGTGCGCAAGGGGTAATTTTTGCTACCATACTTTACGGAGTAGGTATTGCTATACTGAAAATGTTTTAACGAATGAAGTACTACCTCATAGCCGGTGAAGCCTCAGGAGACTTGCATGCCTCTAACCTGCTGAGGGAATTAAAGCTTTGCGGCAACGATGCGCAATTCCGTGGCTTTGGTGGTGATTTGATGCAGGCCCAGGGAATGGAGGTAGTGAAACATTACCGCGAAATGTCGTTTATGGGCATTATAGAGGTGCTTAAAAATCTGGGTTCCATTTCGCGCAATCTGGCATTGGCTAAAGAAGATATATTGGCCTACCAACCGGATGTACTTATTCTGGTAGACTACCCGGGGTTTAATTTGCGCATGGCGCAGTTTGCGAAGAGTAAGGGCATTAAAGTGATTTATTACATTTCGCCCAAGTTGTGGGCATGGAAAGAATCACGCGTAAAAAAAATGCGGGAGTATGTGGATTTGCTTTTGCTTATTTTACCCTTTGAGGTTGAGTTTTACCGCAAGCATCAATATGAAAAAGCCGTTTACGTAGGCAACCCTGTAGTGGATGCCGTGCGTGCATTTCAACCCGATGCTGATTTCAGAAGAACATACCAGTTAGAAAATAAAAAAATAATTGCCCTTTTGCCGGGTAGTCGTATACACGAGCTGGAGCACATGCTGCCGCTTATGCTAAAAGTATCAGAACAATTTGAGGGTTATGAGTTTGTAATCGCACAGGCACCGGGGTTGGATGACAGCATTTACCAACAGTTGCTTAACGGCTCACGTATTAAGGTGGTGAAGGCACATACGTATGATTTGTTATCTAATGCTGAAGCCTCTTTAGTTACCTCCGGAACAGCTACGCTGGAAACGGCTCTTTTTCATGTACCTCAGGTAGTTTGCTACAAAATAAGTGCGGTTACTTATGCAATAGGTAAACCCTTTGTTAAAATAAGTTTGTACTCCTTACCTAACATTATAGTGGGAAGAGAGATTATACGGGAATTGATTCAAAGTGATTTGACGGTCAGCAATATGGTAGAAGAACTTAAGGCGGCATTACCCAACGGAACCAAGCACAGCAAGATAACTTCAGGGTATGCCGAGTTGGCTAAACTACTGGGTGATACCCATGCTTCAGCAAATGCAGCAAAAAAAATCATGGAGTTTTTGCAGTAAACCTCTGAATACATATATTTGCACCCCACAATGGGGGATTAGCTCAGCTGGCTAGAGCGCTTGCATGGCATGCAAGAGGTCAACGGTTCGACTCCGTTATCCTCCACCCAATAAAAAAAGGCCCTGTACATCAGGGCTTTTTTGTTGGACATTTTTTTCTCTTACCTTTATTTTTTGAATACATTATTATGGGTCAGTCTCTAACAGGGTTCGACTCTGAATTTATTACTGAATATGGAAGAGGAAAAGCGAGAAATAAAATATAGCAACGATAAGTGCTGGGCGAAAGACCTTGGAAATTGCTCGAACAAAGTTACAAGAGAACATATTGTATCGAATTCTATTCTTCCAGATTTTATAACAGTAAGTGGGTTTGAGTGGTGCAAAGGTACTCCAAAAACAGTTGGGAGAAATAGCTTAGTTAATAAATTTCTTTGTGGGGTTCATAATGAAGCATTGTCTGAATATGACAAAGAGGCTACTAAGTTTTTTGAGACTATCAAGGATGTCACAAGAAAGTGGAAGTTGGATGAACGAGTTTTTAAAGAGGAGAATATAAATGGTCTTAAGTTTGAACGTTGGCTGCTAAAAACTTTTATCAATTTAGTTCTTACGAATGATACATCCATGTCATCTATAAATATGAGAAAAATATTGCCTGTCCTCTATGAAAATGCTACATTCAATCCTCCATATGGTTTCGGTTTAGCCTCACGTGTTAGCCAGATAATTAACTTTAGTCCTAGAGTTGAGTTGAGGGCACTTTACTTAACTCTGAATGGTGTTCAAATGCTGTCAGGAGGATTGTTCATTACTTCAGGTTTATGCTTTACTTTGTTCATCCCATCTTTTGAGTTGACGGAGCAAGACATTGAAGCAAATTATAATAGTGATTTATCGGACTTAGGGATACAGAAATGGTCGGAATTACAAACTGACAGGCATATAAAAGAAATTATTTTTACAGACAGAGTCGGAAACAACTTGCACAAAATCAATTTACATTATCAAAATTAAATGAGAGTTTTATTGATTCTGACAGTGGGCTTTTTTTGCTCTATATTCTTGTTGTTTACAAAAGTCAAGAACGGTTCCCTAATTATAGGGTGGTGTTAAATTTTCAATCAAAAATGTTTATTGGTGGGTAAGGGAACAATTATGTTTTACTATTTAAGCATTATGTGTAAGGATAGCACAATCCTAATCAAGGAAAAGAAGTGTTTTCAGTTGTTAAGGTCCTCCAAGAATCCCTAATGTACTTCCTTTCCTCACTTTCCATTCCTTTTCCTTAATTTCGCTGCTTTATGAAGATAGCATACTCTTGGTTACAGCAATTTATTGATACGCACGATTCAACCCCTGCGCATATAGAGCAACTGCTCACCAACTGCGGGTTGGAGGTGGAAAATTATGAAGCCTATTCATCTGTAAAAGGTGGCTTACAAGGGCTGGTTACAGGCGAGGTGCTTACCTGCCTGCCACATCCCAATGCCGACAGGTTACGGGTAACTACAGTAAACGTGGGTGGTGAAACGCCATTGCAAATTGTGTGCGGTGCGCCCAATGTGGCAGCGGGTCAAAAGGTAGTTGTGGCTATGGTGGGCGCAACTTTATACCCCACCACTGGAGAGCCTTTCAAAATTACTAAAAGTAAAATACGGGGCGAGGTATCGGAAGGGATGATTTGTGCTGAAGACGAAATAGGATTAGGACAAAGTCATGCCGGTATTATGGTACTGCCGGAGCATACGGCAGCAGGCTTACCTGCAGCTCAAGTGTTACCTGTTCACATCGATACCATTTTTGAAATCGGCTTAACACCCAATCGAGGAGATGCAGCCTCGCATTTGGGAGTTGCACGTGATTTACGCGCGGTGCAAGGTTGGCGCATGAAAGAGTGGCGCAAAACATTGCAGGTGCCGGAAACGCCTTCACCTGTTAGTGTGAAGATTGAAGACACAGAGGCTTGCCCGCGTTATTCGGGTATCAGCATTTCAGGCGTAAAAGTACAGGAATCCCCGGCTTGGTTAAAACAAGCTTTGGCAAGTATCGGCTTAAGTTCCATTAACAATATTGTTGATGTAACCAATTACGTGTTGCATAGCATCGGTCAGCCTATACACGCATTTGATGCACATAAAATAGAAGGCAATACTGTTGTGGTAAAACGTGCGGTAAAAGGCAGCACCTTTGTTACCTTAGACGGAAAAGAACGCCAACTCAACGGTGAGGAATTGATGATATGCAACAGCAATGCTCCTATGGCTTTGGCCGGAGTGTTTGGCGGAGCACAATCAGGTATTACCGAAGGTACTACCGAGGTGTTTGTAGAGAGTGCTTATTTTAATCCCGCTGTTATCCGCAAATCAGCTCGTTCACATGGACTGAGTACTGATGCATCTTTCCGTTATGAAAGAGGAACAGACCCTGATATTACCATTGATGCGGCTTTATTTACTGCCGCATTGATTATGGAAGTAGCCGGAGGTAAACTGGCAGGTGCTTTGGTAGATGAGTACCCCGATAGAATTAATCCACACACAGTAGCTTTTGACCTCGACCGTTTTTATAAATTAGCCGGAAAAAATCTGGGTGATGAGCAGGTGAAAAAGATTCTGAGCAGTCTCGATATAATTATTCAAAAAGAAGAAGGACGTGTATTGCACTTATCTGTTCCCGCATACCGCACCGATGTACAACGTGAGGTGGATGTAGCGGAAGAAGTGATGCGTATTTACGGATACAACAACATTGAAGTGGCGCAGTCCATCGTTTCCTGCATTAGTGTGAGTGACGAGGATAAAATATACAAACTTAAAAATCGGGTAGCCGATTATTTAGCACATGCCGGGTTTTATGAAATGTACGGTTTCAGCTTAACGGCCTCATCCAATTACACCGAAGAAGAAAAAGCAACATTGGTCAACATTCTTAACCCGTTGAGCAATGAACTGGATGTATTGCGTGGCGATATGTTGTTTTATGCTTTGCAAACGGTTCAATACAACCGCAACCGCAAACAAACGGATGTGTTGTTGTATGAATTTGGTAAGGTGTACCGGAAAACAGCAAGCGGCTATTATGAAAACAACAGGTTGATATTGATAGGAACAGGAAACCAAACTCCGGTTAACTGGACCCAACCTGCCCGCTCAGTTTCGTATTTCTTTATGAAAAACATGTTGGTGCAGGTATTGAACAAGTGCGGTGTAAGCCAATGGCAGGTACAATACAGCAATACAGCCCGGGTTTTAGAAAGGGCAGAAATACTGGTAAACAAAAAAGTGGTGGGTGCTTTTGGTTTGGTAGAACCCAAACTAGCCAACAAATACGATATCAGTCAGCCCGTTTATTACATTGATTTAGACTGGGATGCTTTGAGTGCCATTTCGCTTGTGGCCAAATTCAGTGTAACCCCGGTTTCCAAGTTTCCGGAAGTGCGCAGAGATTTGTCTATGTTGCTTGATAAGCAGGTGCAGTTTGCCCAATTGGAAGAAATTGCCCGCCAAACGGAACGTAAACTTTTACGTGAGGTAAGTGTGTTTGACGTGTATCTGGGCGATAAGTTGCCTGAGGGTAAAAAATCCTACGCGCTGAGTTTCATTTTGCAGGATGAGGAAAAAACCCTTACCGATGAAGTGATTGATAAAGTGATGAATAAGCTGATGGCAAACTACAGGCAACAGGTTCAGGCAGAAATAAGGCAATAACCTATGGCCACTGTTCAAAAACTGGAACACATTCGTTTAAAAGTGCTGAAGCTAAAGCAGATGCATGAAGAACTGCAGTTGCAGAACGAACAGCTGGCAGCACAGGTAGAACGTCTTCAATCAGAACTAGCTCACCAAAAAAATAGGACTGATGCTGTGGAAGAAAGCAATAAAATGCTTAAACTTGCACAACCAATAACACTTTCATCAACTGAAATTCAGGAGAAAAAGAAAATTCTGGATGAGTTTATAAGTGATATTGACCAATGTATTCGATTGTTGAGCGACCAATAAAAGACGCCAACCGGATGAGTGAAAAGCTGATAAAAGTTAATATAGCCAACCGACTGTACCCCATCAAAATCAATGAGGCTGATGAGGCTCAGGTACATGAGGCGGCAAAAATGATTAACAGCCGGGTAAAGACATACTTTGAGCAGTTTAATGTGAAAGACAAACAAGACGTGCTCGCTATGTATGCCCTTGAACTGGCAACCGATAATATAAACCTGAGACAACAACCTGCCATTGCGGGCGACCCTCAGATAGAACAGGTAGTAGTAAGCCTGGAGAACCTTTTGTCGGACATTCAACTTTAATTTTCACCATCTTCAGGTTACGTTTCTTATTTCGTCCAAGGCAGTCTTTTGTACCACAAATTAAACAGACCTTGTACACATGGACATTTTAAGTATCGTATTAATAGTGATAGCAGCCGTAGCAGGTGCTGCTGTTACCTGGCTGATTGTAGGCAATCAGCAAAAGGGCAAAGCCGCCCAGGTTATTAAAGAGGCTGAATCTAAAGCTGAAGTTATTCGCAAAGACAAGGAACTTCAGGCCAAAGAGCGTTTTATGCAGTTAAAATCGGAGCATGAGAAGGAGGTAAACACCCGCAACTCTCAAATGCAACAGGCTGAGAATCGCATCAAACAAAAAGAACAAACCCTCAACCAAAAAGTAGAAGCCACTCAGCGCAAAGAAAATGAACTCGAAAAGCTGAAGGAGCAATACACCAAACAGTTAGAAGCGGTTAATCACAAGAAAGAAGAATTAGATAAGACCATCCAATCGCAAATCAAAACGTTGGAAAAAGTAGCCGGCATGAGTGCCGATGAAGCCAAAGCCCAGATGATTGAAGCACTCAAAGACGAGGCCCGCTCACAAGCTATGGCTATGGCCAAGGATATTGTAGACGAAGCCAAACTTACGGCCAGCAAAGACGCTAAGAAAATTGTTATTCAAACCATTCAGCGTACAGCCTCAGAACAAGCCATTGAAAACTCAGTTTCCGTGTTCCACATTGAAAGTGATGAAATGAAAGGCCGCATTATTGGTAGAGAAGGACGTAACATTCGTGCGTTAGAAGCCGCCACCGGAATTGAAATTATTGTGGACGATACCCCGGAAGCCATCATACTTTCAGGATTTGACCCCATACGCAGAGAGATAGCCCGTTTGTCGTTACACCGTTTGGTTACTGACGGACGTATTCACCCGGCCCGTATTGAAGAAGTGGTAACCAAGGTGAAAAAGCAGATTGAGGAGGAAGTGGTAGAAATTGGCGAGCGCGTTTGTGTTGATATGGGTATTCATGGTTTACACCCTGAACTTATTCGTATGGTAGGACGTATGCGTTATCGTTCATCATACGGACAAAACCTTTTACAACACTCCCGCGAAGTAGCTAACCTGTGTGCCACCATGGCGGCTGAGTTAGGCTTAAATGTAAAACTCGCCAAACGTGCCGGTCTGTTACACGATATTGGAAAAGTGCCGGATGATAATCCGGAAACTCCACACGCTTTGTTAGGTATGCAATTGGCCGAGAAGTATAAGGAACATCCGGAAGTTGTTAATGCCATAGGTGCCCACCACGATGAGATTGAGATGACTACCTCGCTTGCGCCACTGGTACAGGCTTGTGACTCCATTTCAGGGTCACGCCCCGGAGCTCGTAGAGAAGACGTAGAGAATTATATTAAACGTTTAAAAGACCTGGAAGCATTAGCGCTTTCATATCCTGGAGTAGAAAAATCATTTGCCATTCAGGCCGGTCGCGAACTTCGTGTGGTAGTAGAGAGTGAGAAAATTTCTGATGAACAAGCCGATATCTTGTCATTTGATATTGCCACCCGCATTCAAAAAGAAATGACTTATCCCGGGCAAATTAAAGTAACGGTAATACGAGAGAAACGTGCAGTGAACTTTGCCAAATAATCAGATAGTTTTTACAGCATAAAAAGAAAACCTGTTTCGAAAGAGACAGGTTTTCTTTTTATGCGAAGTGACGAAATATTTTTTTTAGTTTTCAAATAAAAGTGTAGTATTGCTATTGAAAACCTTTTTATTTAACCTATCAATACAGAACGCCTGCCACAGCCAAACATTTTTAAATCAATTTATACACCTAATTTTTTTAGTATGAAAACTATTTTACCTAAAAGAGCGCTTCCATTAATTCTGCTTTTGCTTATGCATCATGCATGGGCGCAAAAGTTTGTAAACCCAATTCCGATTCCTTATACCCTTAGTGGTACATCGTTTAATTTGCAGGTCACAGATGCCACACATAATTTCAATCCTGGTTCAGGTCAGCCTTCTATTCAGGATTCAACTAATGCGGTTATTCCAACCCGTTGTTATAATCAGAACCCTTCCCCATCAAATGCGATGACTTATTTAGGCCCTACACTTATTTGGCAGAAAGGATTACCTATTCAGATTAATATAACCAATAAGCTTACTGAACGTACAACTGTCCATTGGCACGGCTTAAATCTACCCTCTAAATGGGATGGTGGGCCACATGAGACTATAGAAATAAACGGCCCGTGGAATCCTAATTTTACAGTTATTGATCCGGTCCAAACAGTTTGGTACCATAGTCACCTCATGGACTCTACCACGATGCAGGTAATTCAGGGCTTGGCTGGTATGATTATAATCGAAGACCCGGCTGATAGTCTCAAAAAACATCTTCCTCATACCTATGGCAAAAATGACTTCCCAATAGTTATTCAGGAGAAAGGATTTAATTACAACGGTAGCAAAGTAACCTCAGTGGATATAAATTCAGGTGGATCCATAGCAAATCCGGGGAATGGGCCTTATACAGTTATTAATGGAGTCCAATACGGTGTGTTGCGTGTACCAAAACAAGTAGTACGTCTTCGTTTTCTTAACGGATCACATAGAAAGTCTTTTCAAGTTTGTTTGTCAACCCAAAAAACGAAACAACGCCCATTACTTAATCAAAGCATTCTGCCCATGTACCTTGTTGCGACTGATGGTGGATATACTGGGCAACCATATCAAATGGATTCTATTTTGTTTGCACCTGGAGAACGAATGGAAATGTTAGCCAACTTTAGTAGCGCAAATAATAATGACACCATTTACCTGATGAACCTCAGCAGCACAATGCCTCAAGGAATAATCAACGGACCCGGTAATGGCCCACTTCCAAATCAATTTAATAGTAAGATTGATACTGCCTTCTTGGCTATTATTGTTACTGATACCATTCAGCCCTTAGACTCAATCAAAACGATACCAAGTGCTTCATTGTTTCCTAGTTACACACTTATGGATACATCTACCGTAACACCAGAGAGACACCGAACAAAACATTTGGTTAATTTGACTGGAGGGCCGGGTCAAGGTGGAGTATGGACGATAGATGGTGATACTATGGATATGGAGAAACTAAATGATACCATATTAGTAAATACTACCGAAATATGGACAATAAAAAACAATACAGCAGTATACCATCCTTTCCATATTCATAAAGTACAGTTTCAGATATTTCAATACAGTACAGATACAAACAGTGTCGGTTTTCTATTCCCTAATCTACCGAACCACTTGAAAGGTTGGAAAGATGATGTGCTTGTACCCAGATACGGTTTCATAAAATTTGCAACCAAGTTTGAAAATTATGGAGATGATATGGTTGACCCAATGAACGGATTTATGTATCACTGCCATATTTTAACTCATGAAGATCACAGTATGATGCACCAGTTCATCGTACTCGATTCAGCTGCATACTATATGGCTACTGGAATTAACACGCCTAAGCAAGTTGAGTTGGGTAATTTCACTATGTATCCCAACCCGGCTGCTACTAACCTTTATATAAAAGGAGAAAGCAAGCAAGCTGGTGTAATTCGTATAACGGATTTGCTTGGTCGTACCCTCAAAGAAGAAAATGTTTCAGCATTTAACGGAACCTCTTCTATTTTGGTGGGAGACTTACCTCGTGGTATGATATTGGTTGAATGGACATCGGGGAATAACCGTGTTGTTCAGAAGGTGTTTCTGAAATAAAAACACTATAGCAATATTTTACAAATAAGCCCGTAGTGCATCTCATTACGGGCTTATTTGTTGATTTGTGGTGACAATTTAATTCAGATAGAAACGCCCCTGAAAGTCTCCGAACACGGGAATCAGCACCCCGTTTTCGATTAAGTCGCACTTGAAGCCACCCCTCACCCAGGTAAATTTATCCTCAAGTAGCATTTTTCTAAAGCCGTATACTTCAAAGTAGGGGTCATTTTTCTGAACAATATCGGCTGAGGTATAATGGAAGTAAAAATCATTCTCACTTACCAAGCTGCCTTGTAAAGCCTTATCGTGGGCATACCATTCCACTTCCACACCCTTGGTCATGTCACACACAGTAGCGGAAGGAGATTCTTTCAGGCTGTATACATGATACGGCTGCAGGGCAAATCCGTCCATGTACTCCCGCTGGTCTTTGTCAATTACAAAATTTATGCGCAGGCAATAGGTGGTGTCATTCCGGTCAAATGAAGCTGTGATGCCCTGTTTAAACACATTGTTGTAAACAGAACCAAACATATAACTTTCCTCTATGCGGGTAAAATTAAATGAAGAATCGCCCTTGTAGTTAAAGTGCATATAGGGTTCATCGTCTGCTTTATTTTCCAACCTATTGTCGGGCGTGTAAATGGCTGTTGAGGTGTCGTCCTTTTTGCAGGAAACAAAAACCATTAGTGCTGAGGTGATTAAAAGTAAAATGTGTTTCATATTGGTTAGTTCTTGTACTTCAGAAACAATATTTTGTGGCCGGGTGTTGCATCCGTTTCAAGTTTTTTTTCAAAGACAGATTTCTGCAAAGTAAAGACTTTCAGCTACCTTTGTGCCATGGTTAACGTTACAACACACAAAAATACCGACTATTTCATTGAGTTGGAACACCACTACGGGGCGCACAATTATCACCCGTTGCCGGTAGTGATTGAGAGAGGCGAAGGTATTTTTATGTGGGATGTGGAAGGCAAAAAGTATTTTGATTTTCTTTCTGCTTACAGTGCCGTTAATCAGGGGCATTGCCACCCGCGTATCATTAAAGCATTGACAGAGCAGGCAGCACAGCTTACCTTAACTTCACGCGCTTTTCACAACAACCGGTTGGGCGAATACGAAAAATTTATCTGCGATTTTTTCGGATACGAGCGCATACTGCCCATGAATACAGGAGTAGAGGGTGGAGAAACTGCCATTAAACTGGCCCGCAGGTGGGGGTATCAGGTAAAAGGTATTGAAAAAAATAAAGCGAAAATTGTTTTTGTAGAAGGGAATTTCTGGGGAAGAACCATGGCCGCCATATCGTCTTCTACTGACCCCAGCAGCTATGAACAGTTTGGTCCGTTTATGCCGGGTTTTGAAATTGTACCTTACAACAATACCGAAGCCTTGGATAAAGCATTTCAGGATCATGATGTAGCCGCATTTATGTTTGAGCCCATTCAAGGCGAGGCCGGTGTGGTAATGCCTGATGAAGGATACCTCAAATCAGTTCGTGCTTTATGCGATAAATACCAGGTGCTCATGATTGCGGATGAGGTGCAAACGGGCATAGGCCGAACAGGAAAACTTTTGGCCTGTGACCACGAAGAGGTTAAACCCGATATTCTCATTTTAGGTAAAGCACTCTCCGGTGGTGTGCTACCTGTTTCAGCGGTGTTGTCATCGCATGAGGTGATACTCACCATTCAACCCGGACAACACGGTTCTACCTTTGGTGGCAACCCGTTGGCTTGTGTGGTAGCTACCGCAGCTTTGCAGGTAATTCAAGAGGAACGTCTGGCCGAAAATGCGCTTCACATGGGAGAAATTTTCAGGAGCCGCATGTCAGCCATCCAATCTCCGCTTATTACGGCTGTAAGAGGGAAGGGGTTACTTAACGCTATCGTAATTCAACCTTTTGCTGATGGTAAAACAGCGTGGGACGTTTGTTTAGCGCTGATGAAAAACGGACTACTCGCCAAACAAACCCACGGAGATATTATTCGTTTCGCACCGCCACTCACTATTAATGAAGAACAGGTTCACGAAGCCTGCGACATTATTGAACGCACTATACTTTCGCTTTCCTGAGCAGTGTTTTTAAACTGAGCACGTGCAGAAATAAAGCCATCATTACCAGTACTACAGGTATCAGGTTGTAAGGAAAGTACAGCACAAATTCATTCGGTACACTTTCGAAGAGCACCCTGAAATTAGTAGGGAGGCAAAGCACAGCTATGGTCATGATATTGAGTAAAAATCCAAGACCGATAAAATTCCAGATCAGCAAAGCTTTTGCAGGAAGCCAGTTGCGCTGAACAGCAAAGGCCACAACAGGAGCACTTAGCCCGATAAGAATATCCGGACTCCTTCCCTCAAATGTCATTTCTATTGGGATAGCATTGTAACCCAGCAGCCAGATGAAAATTAGTTCCAGCGGGAACCGGAATGTTTGCAGGTAAGCCAGTTTAATAGTGTCAGTTGCAGTAAGCGTTTTGAAAGGCGGATAACGGAGTGCCAGGTAAAGGGTCATGGCCATAATTACCAGTATGGCTAAGCCTGCCGGTGGCGGAGTGTTTTGGATGGTTTGGGCAAAAAATCCTTTGGCTGCGAGCACACTTTGTAAAATGATGAGCAGTGCAAGCAGCAGTAGCGGAAGTGCTTTTCCTTTGGCCGTGCTTCTTTGATAAGCCGGGCGTAAAAACACAATGGATAGGAGAACAGTTGCAGTTACCAGTACACACAGGGTGATAGTGATGGAGAAAGGGATAATAGTTGTCATAAATTTGAATTAATTGTATATGCAAGTATATTGATATGATGAAAATTTTATTCCGCTTGAAATTGTTGTATGGCTATAGTAAGTTGATCTATTAATTGAATATTAAAACTGCCTAAGAGTGCGCTGGTTTGTTGGTGCATTTTTTCCCAAACAGGTGCTACTTTCTCCAGCACTTTATATCCCTCATTAGTTACATACAATTCAGAATTACGGGGGTCAGTTCCTTTCTCAACTGTGATCCAACCTTTGGTCTGTAATTTTTGTATGTCGCGGCTCATGGTTGACTGATCGAGCACCAGCCGCTGGGCAATGGTTTTTTGATTTGTTCCGGGCATTTTTCCTACTATAAACATAATGGGTACCATGGTGCCTTGTAAACCAAAAGGTTTGTAGGCCTTTTGGTACTGCTGGTTAAGCAGCCGGTGTAACCTACGCAACTTGGCATTTACACAGCCTGTAGGGTTAATGTTATCAAAGTTGGGTGTGGCTGTTTTTTTTACTTTCACGGCACAAAGGTAAATTTTATATATGTATATGCAAGTATTATTTCTGATTTTTTATTTCCCTATTCCAATCCAAAAGAAACTAATTTTGTTTTTCTGATTACATATGCTTTACCAATCCATAGATCCCGCTACCAATCAACTACTCCAACAATGGGAGGTGTTACCTTTTGAACAGGTTACACAAAAATTGAACACAGCCCAAGCTGCATTTACGCAATGGAAGCAACTGGGTTTTGCTGAGCGGGCAACCTGTTTACACGCTTTGGCCAATCATTTTGAGGAGCGTATAGAGGAGATGGCACAACTGTGTACGTTGGAGATGGGAAAACCTTTGCAGGAAGCCATCAAAGAAATTCAAAAGTCAGCATTAACATTACGTTTTTTTGCCGACAAGGCTCCGGCTATGTTGGCTAATGAGACCGTACCCGGTGTGGCCGTGAAACACAGCATACGTTATGAGCCGCTGGGAGTTATTTTTGGTATTTACCCCTGGAACTTTCCTTATTGGCAAGTAATCCGTTTTGCGGCACCTACCTTAATGGCGGGCAACACCGTGGTGATTAAACATGCACCCAATGTGCCGCAGTGTGCTTTGTTATTAGAGGAGTTGTTTGCTGCTGCGGGTTTTCCGACTGGTGTGTACACCAATGTTTTTCTCGATAATGAAACAGCTGCAAAGGTAATTGCCCATCCTGTGGTGAAAGGGGTATCGCTAACGGGAAGTGAACTCGCAGGCTCTGCAGTGGCTGCACAGGCGGGTAAATACATTAAACCCTCTGTGTTGGAATTGGGCGGTAGTGATGCCATGATTGTGCTACCTGATGCCGACTTAGAGCTGGCTATTAAAACAGGAGTGCAATCGCGCTTTATCAATAGCGGACAAGCCTGCAACGGAGCCAAACGTTTTATTGTGCTAAAGGAAATAGCTGACAATTTCACAACACGTTTGCTACAAGAAATACAAACCTATACTTGTGTTGATCCTAAAAAGGAGCAAGGTATTGGTCCGCTGGCCCGCAAAGATTTATTGGATAAACTGGAGCAGCAGGTGAATGATTCTGTAAAAGCAGGAGCACGTATTTTGCACGGTGGTAAAAGATTGGCAAGAGAAGGAAATTATTTTATGCCCACATTGCTCACGGATATTCCCGCCAATTGCCCGGCTTATGCTGAGGAGTTGTTTGGCCCTGTGGTGAGTTTATTTGTAGTAAACAGTATTGAAGAAGCCATAACGTTGGCTAACGATACGCGCTTTGGTTTGGATGCCGGTATTTTTACAGCCGACTTAAAACAAGCACAACGCATCGCAACACAACTAGACGTGGCGCAGGTATTCATCAACAGCCTTACCCGCTCCATGCCTGAATTACCCTTTGGCGGAAGTAAGGCCTCGGGTTACGGCAGAGAACTTTCTACTTTCGGTATACGCGAGTTTGTGAATGTGAAAACGGTGGTGTATTAGGCTTTACCTTTTTATTTTAACAGATGAGGAAGTGTATTGAATTTGCTAAGATATAAGTTTCAAGCAAAAATATTTCTTAACTATGAAACCTGCCCAACACCCCCAACGGCTATTTAACACCTGATTTCGCTTGCAGGTATAATTCACCAAATTCTAAATTACGTGTAGCGTGGGAATAGGAATGAATAGGTTTTTCGAGAATAAGCGTAGAAAACCTAAAATTAGATATGATTAAAAAGAAATGGTTGTTCTTATCCAATAGTTGGGCTCAAGACTGTTTGATTCACTCATAGAAATGTCATCAATCAGTCTTTGTATTACGCACTTTCATCAAACATTATTTCATCTGAGCTGCCTATTTTATATAAAGGTTTCTCATTGGGTAATGTAAAATAAAAAGAGGAGCCTTCGCCTTCAACACTCTCTACCCATATTTCACCGCCATTTTTCTCTAAGAATCCTTTCACCAATAACAACCCTATTCCGGCTCCTTTATCTTTTTTTCTTGTCTCAGAAAGGGTTTTCATTTGTGGTGTAAAAAGCTTTTCCATTATTTCTTTAGACATTCCTATTCCGGTGTCCTTAACCTGAACAATAATTTTATCGTCTTTGCTTTTTGCTGAAACCGTTATCTCACCCCCTTTTTCCGTATGTTTTATGGCATTGGCAACGATATTTTGAATGATGGAAATTAACATTTTACCATCTGCAAATACAGAGGTATCCGGCTCAATTTCGTGATGAAGATTAATGGTGTTGACAGATGCAGTTTCGTTTAAAGTTTCAAAAACCTTATCAATGTAGTCTGTTAGTTTTATTGTAGTTGGAGAAAACACGTCTGATGCGTATTTTATTCTTGCCCACTCTACTAAATAGTCCAGCATGTCTAATTCATCGGTGGAGGATTTATAAAGTAAATCAAGCATTTCCTGAACGGCTTCAGGCTTCATACGACTGAAATTTTCTTTCAGGTATTTTGCTGTTCCGATAATAGCTGACAACGGACTTCTTAAATCATGTGAAAGTATTGCCATAACACTCTCTTTATGCGTATTAAGGTCTTCCAGTTCTCTGACATAATTTTTTATAGCATCCTCTGATTTTTTTCTTTCTGTCAAGTCACGTAAAATTTTTACATAACCCAACATCTCGCCATCTAAACCTATGAGCGGGAAAACCAAACCATAGGCATAAAACAGGCTTTGGTCCTTAGCAATGTGCCACCTGTTGTCGGTTGCTCTTCCGTCCTTTAAAGCAGTTTCAATTTCTCTTTTCGGAATGCCGCTTTTTAAATCTTCCGCAGTAAATATGATATCGAAAGGCTCTCCAATCACTTCGTCTGTTTCGTAGCCAAATATTTTTGTTGAGCCGGAACTCCAACTATTTATATTGAAGTCTTTATCTAATGTAAAAATCGAATAATCCTGTAAGCTGTCAATTATTTGACTGTAAAACTCAGCAGTTGGAATGTATTTGTTTTTAAGCGTCTTTAGATTGTCGTTATTTTCCATCGGGTTATTTTAGTTGTTCTTTTTATTTGGCTGATGTGTGTTTGCAAAGCATGTTAGTGAGTTTTTTAAAGAATCAGGAAATGTACACACATTGAACAAATGTAGCATTAATGTGCAATGAATCAGCAAATACGTGGTAAACCCGCGCGGGTGAGGGTTAAAATTACAGAACAGGTAAAGATGTTAAGTAAGGGAATTTATTACTATTCAAAATCACCCTTGTTTCTTAACTATGAAACCTGCCCAATACCCCCAACGGCAATTTAACACCTGATTTCGCTTGCAGGTATAATTCACCAAATTCAAAATTACGTGTAGCGGGGAAATGGGAGTGAATAAGGTTTTCGAGAATAAGCGATGAGAAACCTAAGGAGTAAGTATTGATTAAAAAGAAGTGGTTGTCCTTATCCAACAGTTGGGCCAGGTCGGCCATTAAGCCGTTAATCATATCTTCCAGTTTCCAGCGCTCGCCTTTGGCACCAATGCCATAAGCAGGCGGGTCCAGAATAATGCCGTTATATTTTTTACCGCGTTTTACTTCCCGCTCCACAAACTTGGCCGCATCTTCCACTGTCCAGCGAATGTTGTCGAGGCCACTCAATTCCATGTTCTCATGTGCCCAGCTCACTACCTGCTTCACACTGTCTACATGCACCACATCAGCTCCTGCTGCTTTAGCGGCTAACGAAGAGGCACCCGTGTACGCAAATAAATTGAGCACCTTGGGTTGTGGAATTTTCATGCCCTTAATGGCGGAGTAAATGTAATCCCAGTTGGCCGCTTGCTCAGGAAAAAGCCCTACGTGTTTAAAAGAGGTGAGTCCCAATTTAAATTTCAGTTGCAGGTTATTGTAGTTGTATTGCACCTGCCAGTTTTCAGGTGAAGGTGTTTTTTTCTTCCACTCACCGGCCTGACTGCTTTTGGCAATAAAAGTAATATCGGTTTGCTGTTGCCATTCTTTTTCGCTCCACACTTTGCTCCACACAGCTTGCGGCTCAGGTCTGCGTAATACGAATTTTCCAAAGCGTTCCAGCTTTTCAAAATCTCCGCAATCGAGTAGTTCGTAGTCTTTCCAGTGTTCAGGTGTAAGCAGTAGCATGGGGCATTTATTTAAGCCACAGATTACACAGAAGAGAAAAAATTAATCAGTGCAATCAGTGGCAGTATTTGGGTAGTCTTTTCTTTTAGTCTATTAATTTAAGCCACAGATTACACAGAAAAGTAAAAAATAATCAGTGCAATCAGTGGCAGCCTTTGGGTAGTCTTTTCTTTTTAGTCTTATTCTTTAAGCCACAGATTCCACAGAGAAGTAAAAAATAATCAGTGCAATCAGTGGCATCCTTTGGGTAGTCTTTTCTTTTTAGTCTTATTCTT